>FWWM01000022.1_pt1 | contig 236054 bp, 220 predicted proteins | sample 2228351 | NCBI WGS metagenome assembly FWWM01 (sample SAMEA103939774, study PRJEB20133) | metagenome
AAATTTAGTCATAGTTACTTAAATGATAGTCTTAACTCCACTCCCCCCCAACCAGATTCACAGGAAGAAATTCTGAAAACGTCATACTGAGCGAAGCGACAAAGAATCTCTTCTGACCAGGCGTTGTGTAGTCCAGAACCGAGACCCTTCACTCCCCCTGGGTGTTCAGAATGACATGGACTGCTATGTCAGGTTATGCTATTATGCTTGTAGGGTACTGTTCTTCTAAGAGAAAAGCAAGTTTTTTCTCTTTTTATTCTTCGTGCCCTCCGTGCGTCCCGGAGCGTAGCGGAGGGAAATCCGCTCGTCATCTGTGGTGAAAACCGGTTAAGGAATCGTTCCGATGAAAAAGAGGAAAAAATGCGTAAAAGCGGTTACCTCACCTCTGCAAAGAGAAACGACCCCTCCTGATCTGCAGACCAGGAAACGGAAAATCTTTCCTCTTCTCCTTTACACCATCGGGAGTGTTTTCCTCCTCTTGGTAGCCGGATTGAGTTATATCTGGTTTACCGCTTCTGGCCAGATTGTGGGGCAGAACCCCCTCCCGGTAACCCTAGCTGAGAATAATTCCTCTGCCTATATCTCCTGGAAACGTGCGGGAATTCGAGACCGGATTTTAGTGCATATTGACAGTCACATCGACCTGGAATGGATTCCAGATCCTCTGCTAGAGAAGATTATTCAGGCTTCTACCCCTGCAGTCTTGCAGGCAGTGGAGCGGGACCCCTATGACATCCGGCATATACAGGAAAAGCCGCTCACGATCAAGAATTTTATCTATCCGGCGCTGCGTGAAGGGATGTTTAAAGCGGTGTACTGGGTCACTCCCGAAGCGGATCTCTCTTCCCTGGTTGTCGAATACAAAAAGCTGATCAGAGAATCAGTGGGACGTATCACCCTGGAAGATCTGGACACCTTTCGCTGGCGGGATAACCGTATAGAAATAACCCTTTTTGGTACCCCCTTTATCATTACCCGGCTCGAAGATCTGCCCGAGTTCCAGGAACCGGTTATCCTGGATATTGACACCGACTATTTCGATCCCCCATATTTGGGACACCGGTTGGAGATTCCCTCTCTGTGGCCAGAGGAGTTTGTAGAAATCTTGCGCGCTAAGAAGATCCGAGCGGATCTCGTAGATATTTGTTACTCGGTACGAGAAGGTTATCTCTCCCTGGAATATAAATACCTGGCCGATTATGTGGCTACCCTGATTCGAGAGCCACAGCAGGATACCCCCCTCCTCCAGGCTTTCCGGTATCGAAAAGAGGGGGATATCCTGCGTCATCAGGGAAAATATACCAAAGCGATGCAGGCTTATCAGCAAGCACTCGCTCTTACTCCGGAATCGGCTGGGCTTTACTACGGGATGAGCCTGATCTCCGCAGCGCTGGGAGATACTGCAGAGGAGGAGCGTCTGTATCACAAAGCGGTCACCCTTGATCCAGACTATCAGCATGCCCAGCTTTACCTCGGCGATTCGTATTTTAACAAAAAATTGTTCCGGGAAGCAATTCCGCCATATCAACGCTATCTCTCGCAATACCCGGACCATCTGACTGCCCTTTTCAAACTGGCCTATTCTTTGACTGCCACCGGTCAAATCTCTTTGGCCATAGAAACCTATCGACGGGTACTGACCCTGTTTCCAGCCCTTTCCTCTGCTCATTATAATCTGGGATTACTCCTTTCGCGTCAAGGAGCACCCGAGGAGGCGGCAGCAGCTTATAGAGAAGCTCTGCACTATGATCCCTTCTTTTTTTATGCCTACCATGAGCTAGGGAATATTGCCTTTCGGCAAGGGAATAATAGTCTGGCCATGCAATACTACCAGCAAGCACTTGCGCTCAATCCGACTCATGCAGAATCGTATTATCAGATCGGGCTGCTTTCTGCGCGGCAGGGGCTAACCGAAGAGGCTATCAAAGCCTTGAGTACTGTAGTAGCCATCGATCCAGGTTATGTGCAGGCTTACTACAATCTCGGAGTAGCCTATACTCAGCGAGGAGCCTTTGAGCAAGCCATGACCGCTTATAAGAGAGCATTACAGCTCGAGCCTTCGCTGGCTGCGGCGCACAACAATCTCGGTTCGCTTTACCTGCGGCAACAACAACCAGAAAAAGCTATTGAAGAGTATGAGGCCGCTCTCTCTTCTGATCCTTCTCTCACCATGGTTCATTTTAGTCTGGGTATGCTCTATGCAGAGGTCGGTCGAAGAGAAGAGGCAATCCAGAGGCTCCAGAATTTCCTCGAGCAATGGCAGGGAGAGCCGCACTACCTGGACATTGCCCGAAGAGCACTGGAGGAGCTAGAGAATGGTCGGAAGAAATAATATCTCTGAAGAGTCTCTCCCAGAAGCAGTCATGAAGTGGAGCCAAATTATCAAAAGTAGCCTAAAGTTTTCAACTCTGTATGATACCCAGTCTGATATAAATTGTATGCACCATGGCGCGGAAGGTGGAAAGCTGTCTTGCAAATAGCAAAGCACCGATCAGACAGGCCATTCCACCGAGCATCAGAGTTGCAGGAGCCCCTATCTTGCTGGCCAGGATACCGGCGAGAAGGTTTCCGAAGGGGGTCATCCCGGCTAAGGCCATCGTATAATAGCTCATCACCCTGCCCCGTTTATCATCATCAGCCAGCGTTTGCAACAGCGTATTACTTGAGGCCATTAAGAGAATCATCCCCAAACCGGTCAAGACCATTAACAACAAGGAGAGCCATACCACTGGCGAGAGGGCAAACACGACCAGCCCAAAGCCGAAGAGGCTGGCTGCTCCTACGATCCACCTCTCCAATCCCAGTACTGTTGATCGAGAGGCCAGACATATGGCTCCTATCAGAGCTCCGACTCCCACTCCAGCCATCAAAAACCCGAGGGTATAGGGACCACCCTGTAAGATATCTTTAGCAAAGACGGGCATAAGAATGGTATAGGGCATACCAACCAGACTCACCAGACCCAACAGCAGGAGAATGGCTCGAATCGGTGGGAAACCAAAGACATAAGTAAAACCTTCTTTTAGGCCTTGCCACATATTCTGTCTGCCGCGAGCCGTTATTCCTGGTTTGAGAGGAATTCGCATGGCGAGCAAGGCGAGAATGACTGCTATATAACTGAGGGCATTCAATAAAAAACAGACTCCTTCCCCTACAAGCGCAATCAGGATACCGGCAATCGAAGGGCCCAGGAGTCGAGCCATATTGAATAGTGACGAATTCAGAGCAATGGCATTCCCCAAATCTTCTTTTTTCTCGACCATCTCCAGCACAAAAGACTGCCGTACCGGTGTATCAAAGGCATTAATCATGCCCAGAAAGAGACTGAGGAGGATGATATGCCAGATCGCCACAGTATTAGTTAAGGTGAGAAAGGCGAGTAGAAAAGCCTGCCCCATAGAGAGGATTTGGGTTAGCAGCAGAAAATGACGTCGATTGCAATGGTCAGCTACCACTCCGGCGAAAGGAGCAAACAGGAAGATGGGAATTTGTCCGGAAAAGCCTACCACCCCCAGCAAAAGCTCCGAATCGGTCAACCGGTATACCAGCCAGCTCATCGCAATACGCTGCATCCAGGTCCCGATCAATGAGATGCCTTGTCCACCAAAAAACAGCCGATAGTTTCTATGGTGTAATGCTCGTAGCATCCGCAGGATTACCTGTATACCGGATATATTTTTCATGAGATCTTCTTCGATGGTGTTTCTAATGCACCTTCTGGCATAACCCCAATCCGGGCATAGATGGGATATACCATGGTTCGGAAAGTGGGGAGCTGTTTCGCAAACAGGCTTGCACCGAGGAGACAGGCAATTCCGCCGATCAGCAAGGTATTAGGAGCCCCGATGGTGCTTGCTAACCCTCCAGCCAGCAAACTGCCGAAAGGGGTCATTCCTCCCATGGCCAGCATGTAATAGCTCATAATACGACCCCGTTTATCATCATCGGCAATAGTTTGCAACAGCGTGTTGCTCGCGGTGGTTTGCACCATCATCCCAAAACCGGTGAAGACCATGAGCAGTATAGAAAGCCATACCACTCGTGAGAAGGAAAAAACGATCAGTCCACCTCCAAAGATGCAAGCGGCTCTGACAATCCAGTTTTCCAGACCAATCACATGTTTTCGAGCAGCCAGGAAAAAGGCTCCGGTTAGAGCCCCTACTCCCACACCGGCCATCAGAAAACCGAGGGTAGAGGGTCCACTCCGCAAAATGTCTTTGGCAAAAATGGGCAAGATAACCGTATAAGGCATCGCTAGCAGGCTTGCCAGGCTGAGCAGGAGTAAAATAGAACGGATAGGAGTAAAACGCCGGACATAGGTAAACCCTTCTTTTACACCCTGCCATAGAGGCGAGCTTCGGCCAGACAGTTGAGTTTTTAGGGGGATGGTCATGGCCTTTAGCGCCAGAAGAATAGCCAGATAGCTGAGGGCATTGAGTAAAAAACAGATCCCTTCGCCTAACAGGGTAATCACTATTCCGGCCAGAGAAGGACCGATTAAGCGAGCACTATTGAACATGGAAGAGTTCAGGGCGATGGCATTGCTCAGATCCTCTTTTTTCTCAACCATCTCCAGCACAAAGGAATGGCGTATAGGAATATCCAGAGCTCTGATGAACCCGTGAAAGAGACTGAGGAGAATGATATGCCAGATCTGGATCATTCCGGTCAAGGTCAGCCACCCGAGCAGGAGAGCCTGTACCATGGCCAGTCCCTGAGTAACCATTAACGCATGCTGTCGATTCCAGCGGTCAGCAAAGACTCCGGCAAAAGGGGCGCACAGAAAGGTCGGGATATGATTCGCAAAGCCCACTAACCCTAACAAGAAGGCGGAATCGGTTAAGCGGTAAACCAACCAGCTCATGGCGATGCGTTGCATCCAGGTGCCAATCAGGGAAATACCATGACCGCTAAAAAACAGACGATAATTGCGATGCTGAAACGCTCGTAGCATCAGCTTCAAGCCGGGAGTATTCTTTCGAGGTGGTGTTTCTGATTTCACCGGTTACCGATTCCCCTCACTATCCTGTTTTCTCATGAATCCCCAGGAGAGCACCCGCTGTTCCCAAGAAAGGCAATACTGAAGGTACAGTAAAACTGTATAATACCCTGCTTTCCGGGAGCAATCAAGTTCACCGACTTCTTCTGAAGGCACGGAGGGCTCTCTGTTACCGTGCTGCCAGCCTTTTTACCATTTCTTCATCCAGCTCCACACCCAATCCTGGTCCTTCCGGCACAGCGATGTGTCCGGCTTTGACTTCCAGTGGGGTCTTCAGGATAGGCCACTCATCCCGTATCGAGACCGGTTCGATATTATATTCATTGGCATAGGCTGCATGGAGATGAACCGCACAGAAATGGACATTCGCTGCCGTGCAGACTGTCGGCTGGGTGTTGTGTGTGGAGATCGGTTTATTCCAGGTGGAAGCCAGCGCTGCAATTTTCTGTAACTCGGAGAGTCCAGCCGCCTTGACCACGTCAGGCATCAGGATATCGACGTGACCGTGCATAATCAGATCGCGAAACTGCCAGCGGTTATACTGCATCTCGCCAGCAGCCACAGGCATAGCAAGGGCATCCGCTACCTGGGCCAGTCCGGGCAGATCATAAAAAGGGACCGGTTCTTCAAAGTGAAAAACTCCTAAATCTTCCAGCCGTTTCCCGATTTCAATAGCATGATGCGGTGAGTAAGCACCATTGACATCCACGAGGAGAGCAAAGTTATCTCCAACCGCTTTTCGCACTTCCCGCACCGTCTCAAGAGTATAATCCGCCGCATCATCGATAGCTCCTGGCACTGCACTGTGCAGTTTATAGGCTGTATACCCTGCTTCGGCAAAGCTTACCGCTCGTTTTGCCTCTTCGAGCGGAGTCAAATCTCGACGCAATGAGCTGGCGTATACACGCACCTTATCGCGCACCTTTCCACCGAGGAGTTGATACACCGGCATCCCGAAAGCTTTTCCTTTCAGATCCCACAGGGCGATATCGATCCCAGCCATGGCCACCGCCGAGAAGCCGTGCACCCCGATCATGCGGACGGCCTGGTGCATTTTATTCCAGATCTCTTCTATGGCCAGAGGATCCTCGCCCAGGATGACCGGTGTGAGGATCTCTTCAATAGTAGTTTTGGTAGCCGGAAATTGCCGACGGAAGCACTCGCCTATGCCGATCAGTCCTTCATCGGTATAGATTCGGACAAAGAGGTATTGTCTGTCCAGTACCAGACATTCAACCTGGGTAATTTTCATGATTCCATCCTCCCCTTATTCTCTTCTCTCATTACTTGTGCCATTATCCATTTACAAAATTTTCTAACCTCTTGAAACCCCTGCATTTTCTCTTTGAGGTGACCTCGAGTAAAACGAATAGCTCTAGAACTCATAGCTGGTAGCGTCCTCCTTGTCATCCCGGAGCGCAGCGAAGGGTTGTCCATTCGACTCCCGGAGCGCAGCGAAGGGTTGTCCGTTCGACTCCCGGAGCGCAGCGAAGGGATCAGGGTGACAAGAGCATATTTCTCCGTTTTTCGAGTAGTGGTGAAGTGAAGGGGCTTTTGTCAAAAATTTCTAGTCATAGTGACTTACATTGTAACTCTGACTCAATCTCTTGCATTTTTGTCTATCGCATGTAGGGTGGGCTGAGCCCACCAACACAGCACTGGTTCTTCTGGGCTGAGCCCACCCTACTGTTGGCTTTTAGGCAAAATTCTTAGGAATATTTACTTAAGAAAAAGTGCAAAAGCATCTTTACCATAATGTGTACCGGTTAAGAAAAAATCCCTTCTACTGACAATATGAATCCCTCCAGGACCTTGGAGCGAATCGTCATTCCTGTACCGAAGATATCAAGAGTCTCTATGTTTTCAGCAGATAAGCACACAACTTCTACGGTTTGGGCTTCAGGACTGACGATCCAGCACTCTTGAACCCCTATTATCCGGTAATCTTCTAACTTTGCACCAATATCTCAACGGAGATTACTGGGAGATAGAATTTCGATAACCAGATCAGGAGGGTGAGACACAACTGGAAGGTCTTTGAGTTGAGCACTTCCGGTAAGACCACCTCCTTTGCTTGTTGAGCTTGACCCACTCTCTCCTGCTGAGCCCTGCAGCGAAGAGAAAGGTTCAGAAGGCAAATAACAAAGCCTCTTTCAGTCCGCTTCTCCCCCTAATCGCTGTATAATTCCAGCGAGGAGAAGTGTGCGTGGAACCAGGCTACTGATCTCAATCCGCTCGGTTTCTGCACAGATGTCGTGACATAGAGGTCCCATCCCATCTAAAGTAGCCACACCGAGAGCAGCCGTAAAGCATCCATCAGAGCCACCCAGCTTATCCACCGGCTCTATCTCGATACCTATCTCACGACCGACGTCGCTGGCAAGACGAAGAAAAGCTTTGGTCTGAGGATTTGGTTCCATCGGGGGACGAGTCATTTTTCCGGTCAGTTCAATCTGGATACCGGGCAGAATCGGCCTACCTGCTATCTGACGCACCTGGGCTTCTACCTCTTCCATCTGAGTGCTATCCCGTACCCGCACGTCAATATCTGCCCCTGCTTCCGGTGCCGTTACCTGTCTCGAGGTGCCACCACGCACCAGATTTACGGAGACTTTTACTCCCCGCTGGGTATCGCTGAGGCTTTCTAAAGCCAGAATTTTCAGAGCCAGCTCCCGGCAGGCATTCACCCCGGCCTTGTTTACATCCAAGACATGTGCTGCCTGCCCGCGAATCGTCAAATAGAATGCCCCTACTCCCCATCGTCTTATCCCAATCATCCCTGGCGTAGTGGAGGGTTCCATTACTATCACCCATTCCGATCGTCGGGCGATCTCTTCGATATAAGGACGTCCCTGCACACTCCCGACCTCTTCGTCTCCTGTCAAAAAGATGGTAAGAGGAGGCGTGTCTCGTCCGAGAGCCTGTAACGCCTTCAGAGCGTAGAGCATCTGAACGATTCCCCCCTTCATGTCTCCCACTCCCGGGCCATAAGCGAGATTCCCTTCGATACGAAAAGGACGCTTGGCCACGGTTCCCTCCGGACAGACTGTATCGAGATGGGCGGAAAGAAACAGACCTTTTCTCCCTTTCCCAGGACGTTCTGCCCGTATATGGTTCCCCCACACGGTTTCTGGAATAGTTTCAGTCTGAAAACCGAGTACCTGGAGTTCGGTACTCAGCATCTGTCCACAAAGATCGATGCCTGCTTTGCAATAGGTACCGCTATCGATATTGACCAGACGTTCTAATAGGGCGAGCATCTCTCCCTGATGCTGGTGCAGATAAGTCCGTATTTTCTCCATAGAGTGCCTCCCCAGTACCTGTCCAGGAGAGCTCTGTGGTAGTGCCCATATCGATGTAAGAAGATGTAAGAATAGGAATAGGTATATCCTGGGAGTCGAATGGACAACCCTCCACTGCGTTCTGAGAGCGCAGGCCTCTGGCCTGCAGCGGGCGAGACACCTGCGCTCCCAGGGTACGGGCTTTCCCAAAGAGATCTCCTGAGAATGGACTGGCTTTCCGGATTTTCAAAAAAGTCACCGGTTTTTCCAGCGCTATCCCTGTCTATTTCTCAGCACAAAATAGTAACTTGTGCTCCGGTATAAAATCAAGGAAGATCTTTATCCCCTTTTCCCAGCATCAGACTAAAGTCGGAAATTTGTGCGACTAAAATCAGGGTATTCCTTCTCCCTTCGTCCCTTGAGAGGGGAAGAGAGGCACGTGTATAATAAAACAAAGAGCAATAAATTTCCTAGTAACAGGACCTGTCTCTAGAAAGGAGGGACTATGCAGCAGCAAAACAAACTCTCGTCAGGTATATCCCCAAAAACATCCCCTATCCTGGTAATAATGGTGGGACTCTCTCTCTTCCTCTTCTTATCAGGTGTGCAAGCAGCAACGCGTGAATTCTCTATTGTGACCGGCGAATGGTCGTGGCATGCCAAAGAAGGAGAAGCGGAGGTAGTAGATCGCAATCGTGGCAAGGTGGATGAGATTGAGCGGTATACCTTTGATCCAGGCTTTATCGTGGTGAACAAAGGGGATAAGGTCGTACTCAAAATCCACACTATCAAGGGAGCACAGCATGTGGTGTCTGTTCCGGCTTTTGGGGTAGCCCCAACCAGCATTGCCCGTGGGGAGGAGAAGACCCTTACCTTTGTCGCGAATAAGGCTGGCGTCTTCGAGATCAAATGTGATATCCATAATAGTCCAGCGAGTGAAGGTCCTATGATCGGGTATATTTATGTATTAGAAAAGTAGAGGTTATGATTAGTGAATGATTAAGTAAGTATGACTAAATTTCTTGCCCTCTTCACCGCCATCGGTTACTCTTCCTGTCATGCTGAGTGAAGCGAAGCATCTCACCTCTTTCCAGAGACCCTTCGCTTTGCTCAAGGGTGACCAGAGCATATTCCTCTGTTTTTGAGTAGTGGTGAAGCGAAGGAGTTTTTGTCCAAAATTCCTCGTCATAGTTACTTACGAGTGAGGATGTTGGTGAAATCGATACACTGGAGTGTCACTCTGATTGGCGTTCTCCTGCTGGTAATCAGTAGCCAGGCTAGCCTGGCTCAAAACCTCTCGCCGGTACAGTTCCTGCCAGGCGAGGAAATGGTGGGGCCGGCTGCCTTTAATCAGGAACAGCCAACCATCAGCAGGGGAGGAAACCAGTATCTGGTAGCCTGGACAGACTACCGGACGGGCAGTTCGCCTTTGATTCCTGATGAGGGGGGCGCGGATATCTATGCAGCACGTCTGGATGCCACAGGACAACTTATCGATACCACACCCATCCCTCTCACGCAGGCTGCCGGCGATCAGACTCAGCCAGAGGTTTCCTGGAATGGGACAAACTGGCTGGTGGTCTGGCTGAGCCAGACTCCGACGCAGTTTTTCTGGTCAATGGAAGTTCAGGCAGCCCGGGTATCTCCCGGTGGAGTGCTGCTCGATCCAACACCTATCACGGTGTATAAATACGCCAGTTCGACCTCGGCAGAGTTCGCCATTACCAGCGATGGTTCAAATTGGGCAGTGGTAACGCGCGGTACATCTGGTGGAGATTGTGACCTGATCGGGATTCGCGTGGCAGCGGATGGATCGGTACTCGACCCAGGAGGGGTTCCTCTGGTGTCCTGCTCGTCTACCCTGACCTTTAGCCTGGACATGGACTTCGCGGTGGATGAGTACTTGCTGGTCTATATCCTCTCCGGCGATGTATACTTCCGGAGGCTGGACACGAACCTGGTTCCTAAGGACGCCAACGCCATCCGGATTACCCATACCTCCTCGAGTGAGGAGACGGCGCGTGTAGCATCAAACGGGTCTGAGTTCTTTGTGCTCTGGAACATCTTTACCAGCACCACCCAGGTTGGAGAGGCCCGGGGAACTCGGGTGACCTACGACGGTGTGGTGCTCGATCCCGGCGGGCTGGCGATCTCGGGCCTGGTAAGCTTAGGAGTAGACGATCCCAGGGTGACCTGGGATGGGGCCAACTGGGTGACTACTTTTAAGAGGCCTCTCTTTGGTACAGACCCGGACGAATTACGCGCTGCGCGAGTAACCACCGGTGGACGGGTGCTCGACCCCGGCGGTGTCGTGATCGAGCCAATAGCTGCCTTCTTCGACCAGCCCGAGATCACGCAGGCCGTAGGCAGGGGTGTTCAGATCGTCTGGAAGGATAACCGGGCCGGCGGAGAGTTCCCTGACGATGTCTCCACCTTCTTCCTCTCACGAAATTTGATTCCAGATATACCTACAGTGGTTTCGTTCGGCGCGCCAGCCCAGACGCAGGCGGACCTGGCGGCTGGCCGCAACGGTTACATGCTCGTCTTCCGCAGCAGCGTTTCGGGTGAGAATCGTATTATGGCTCACCCGTTAGATGCGAATGGCCACCCAGTGCTGACCGAGCCGGTGAGGTTAGCCAGTGGCCCTTTTCTGGCCGAGCCGGCAGTGGCCTGGAATGGATCGCTCTACCTAGTCGTGTGGAGCGATGTGGATTCCAGAAATCTGGACAACAGTGTCATCTACGCTCAGCGCATTGCCCCGGATGGTGCGCTGATCGACCCCAGCCCAATTACTGTTATGGAGGGGTTCAATCCTGATGTAGCCGCTGCCGGAAACCTGTTTCTGGTCGTGGCGATCCAGCAGACTATTAATGCCGAAGTCCGAGAGCCGTTCGGGGTACGGGTGCGGGGATCTGATGGAGCGATCCTCGATCCCACATCAATCGACCTGGGCTTCTCTTTTGCCAGACGACCCGCTGTTGCGGGTCTGGGAAATCGCTGGCTGATGGTCTATCAGCGCAATTTCACCCACGACGATCCACATGCGGATATCTATGCGAATTTTATCGAATCGAACGGTACGACCTCCGGAACCTTCGTCGTGGCTACGGGACTGGCTTCCTTTTTGTACGACCCCGACCTTGCCACCGATGGTATGAATGCACTGGTGATCTGGGAAGACAGCGGAACGGATAACATAGGTGGGGCGCGTGTTCTGAACGATGGCTCAGTGGAGTCGCTGATTATTGTGAGTGAAGCACCGGAAGCCCAAGACAATCCAGCGCTAACCTGGAACGGCACGCAGTACGTAGCGCTATACGAGGATCTGCGTAACATCTCCTTTTTCCTGGACAAGCGCACGGACATCTTCGGCACGCGGATTACCCCAACCGGAACGCCAGTGGATCCGGAAGGGTTCGCCGTATTCGATGCCCCAGACGCCGAGATAGATCCAGCACTGGCGGGAGCAAACGGCATTACTCTTCTTGCGGGAAGCATCTTCCGTTCCGAAGCGCCTTATGCAGCTTATCGGATCGGATTACGCAGTCTGGTCGAGGCGATTCAGACCGGCACTCTTCAAGGTACAGTCAGAGATGCCACGACCGGTCTTCCGATCAGTGGGGCAGTGGTGGATACAGGTGGTGGGCTGAGCACCACGACCAATGCCAGCGGCTTCTACCGAATCGACCCCATATCAACCGGTGTTTACACTGTTACCGCTTCAGCCAACGGCTACCTATCCGGCGTGGCCAGTGGTGTGGTGATCAGTGCCGATGCTATAACCGTTCAGGACTTCAATCTGACCCCGGTTACCGGTTGTTCAACCAACTGCTTGCGAGTTACCCGTATCCAGATGGGATCGTTATTCAGAAGAATCGTCGGTGCTCGGGTCACGGTGGTAGATGAGAACGGCAATCTTGTCTCCGCTGCCACTGTCTCCGGGCACTGGGATCTGCCGGGCGGTGATAAAACTGACCAGAATCGCACCACAAATACCTCTGGCCGGGCTACCTTCCTTGTCCTTGATACCAGACCAGGCACTTATACCATCACTGTGACCGACGTCCAGAAGACAGGCTACCAGTTCGATCCGGCCGGGAGTACTCTGCTCTCAAACAGTATCACCAGATGAATACTCATGATTAGCCCGGTCATGCTCGCACAGAAGTTCTCTGATCCCTTTGATCATCCGGCTTCCCCTATTCTCCGCATCCCCAGGAGAGCTCTTGGTCTAGAACTTCACCAGAAAGGCCGTGAAGTACATCAGGGCTATCCCACTGACCAGGCCGCCAAGATTTGTCCAGTTGATCACCGGTTGACCGAGTTTGACACTCTCCCGGGCTACGAGTTTTCCCACCTCCCACACCACCTGGAGAATAGCTCCTACACCGATCGCCAGAAAAATAGTGGCCAGCACCGGATTGTAAGTAAATCCCCCTAACCACGTCCCCACAATAGCCGGGCCTCCTGCCAGCAGTACTAACAAACTCAAGTGCTTCAGACCAGGATTCTGGTGGACTACCGGAGCTACAATACCCACCCCTTCGGTAATATTGTGCAGAGTAAAACCGAGAATTAAGAAAGTACCGAGCGCAGCCTGTCCCAAAGCAAATGCTGCGCCAATAGCTAGTCCTTCTCCTAAGTTATGGAATCCAATACCCAGCGCAATCAGATAGGCAATACGCAATGCGGTATGCTCCTCTCCCTTCCGGCGCTTTCCCACGGCCAGAAGGACTCCAAGAGCGATGAGCGCAATAAAGACCACTAAGGGCACTCCTTGCCAGAAGGCTGGGAGGCGTTCCGCAAATTCCAGCGCATCCAGCCACGTCCCAATCGCTAGATAGATCAGTAACCCTACCGTCAGAGACAAGATGAAGTGCATGGCCTGCCTGCTCAGATGACGCATGAATGGATACCACAACATACCTAAAAACACCGGAACGATACCGACGTAGAGACCGACCAGACTGAATCGCGTAAAGAGCCGCAGTGAAGGTTCCGGGGACAAGATGGCTACTGGAATCTCGGCGTGAAAAGTGGTACCCAGCCGCGTGATCAGGGTCACCTCGTGCGCTTCTTCCGGTACCCAGGGATAGGGAATAGTAAAGATCGCACGTCCTAGCCGGGGGATCGTGGTAGAGGGTTCAGCTTTGAATGCCCAGTAGGCTTCATCGACCAGCACCTGCGGAATGGTTACCGGTTCTGGTCCGTCATTGATCACCTCTACCTGGATGATTCCCGGCTCTGGCAGTGTAATACGCTGGATAGTAATCTGCTCAACCGGTGGACCAGCGAGCTCGGTGAGTCCTCCACCCGTAACCACAATGTAGGCCAGGACCAGACCAAGCAGAAGGACTGGAAGAAGGGCGAGTGTCCAGATCATTCCAGCCGGTCGTGTTGTCGTAAGAGATTGTGTGCTCATACTTATACCCCCTTTGTCCAGGTTACGGTACTTCCTTGCGTTGCTTTCCGATCCCACTCTTCATCAACACCAGTTTGGGCCAGGGCTGCTGCAAACTCCTGTGGCTCGACGACATTCAGATTTCCCATCCATCCCAGCTCCACAAATTCTGATTGATGGGCATGAAACATATACCGACCTGGCCAGCGATAGGTAAACTCGAGAATACCTCGCTGCGCCTGACATTGCATAATGGTATCCACCTTACGCAAGGTAGGGGTCAGGGTAGTGCCATGATCATAGTAGTCAAAAAATTCGGCATGGAGGTGGAAAGAATTAATGGGGTCAAATTCGGTGACATTAATCAGATAAATCCGCACCAGTTCTCCCACCTTTACCGGGATGGGGCGTCGAGCATACTCATGTCCGACCGTATTGACCGCGTAGACCTCGTTTTCCCCATCAAAGTTGGTATCAAACGCATTCATGACCATCACAAACTCTCGTGCTGGGGGGCGTCCTTCTTTTGGATCAACGATAAAGGCCCCATAGAGTCCTTTGTGGATGTGCCGTTTGAGGGGAATGGCGTGACAGTGATAGAGATGACATCCAAAGGGTTCTGCATCGAATTCGTAGGTAAAATCCTGGCCGATCCCTATCTCACCCGGTCCTGCTCCTGGTACTCCGTCCATCTCAAAGGGATGGATTCCGTGAAAATGGATGGTATGCGGCATACTCCCGGCATTGATGAAATGAATACGGATGCGATCCCCTTCCGTGCACCGTAGGGTGGGACCAGGGACGCGTCCATTATAAGTCCAGGCCGGAAAGAAGATCCCCGGGGCAATCTCGATCTCTTTGTCTTGAGCAATGATAGTATATTCGCGCACGCGCTGTCCGTCTGGTAAAGTGCTCACCTGTCCATAATCCCAATCGACCAGGAGGTGCATAGGATCAAACCCATTCCGTTTTGCATCCACCGCACCTACCAGGAGCATGTTTCCATTTTCGTGTCCAGCCATGCCGTGTCCAGCCTTTGCTGGCTTCTCTGGCGTATAAGCGGCTTGACTGAGTGCACCCCCTCCCGCAAGAGTAGCGGCACTGCCCAATCCCATACGTAAAAAGTCGCGTCGTGATAGGAATTTTCGTAAATTTTCTCCCAGTGAAAACATTTTTTTGCTTCCTCTCGCTCGCTTGATCCTCACCACTCAACATTGTTTCCTAAAAAAAAGATTAGCTTTCCCTAAATTTTATCCCAAAACAATTTTTTTGTCAAAGGGGTCACCATAGTCTCCCCTCTTCACTCTGGACTTGACACCTGTCGCCTGAGCAAGTATATCCGCTTGGGAGATTACTGTAGACAACAGGGAGAGAGAATATCCCAAACAAGTAAATGGAGTCTGAAGAGAGGTCTATAATATATCCCCGCTATGGAGGATGCATCATCCGCCCCTGCGTATTCTGTGGAGCAAGAGATGTGCCGCACCGGTGATGCCCATTGGGCAGACCAAGACGAGGAACACCAGCAGCACACCTAAAATGAGACTTCGGTAGCGGGTAAAACCAAAGGAGAGTTCTTCCAGAAAAACAAATCCCAGTGCCCCGAGCACTGGTCCCCAGAAATATCTTGTACCCCCCAGGATCGTCGCCATGACCAGCTCGGCGGACAGGAGCCAGTGCAACTGGTCTGGGGTGATCTGCCGACTCAACTGGCCAAACAAGCCTCCGGCCAGACCGGCAAAGGTTCCGGAAATGATAAAGGCATACCAGCGATACCGGTGTACGGGTAGACCAATACACACTGCTCGCCTCTCATTGTCGCGAATCGCTTGCAGGGCTTTGCCAAACGGGGAATGGGTAATCCGCCACAACAGAAAAGCGCTGATACAAAACGCAAGGAGAATGACATAATAGAAGGCGATCCGAAAAGTGTCCGGATCGAATTCGGTACCCATTATGGTGAATCGAGGAATATACAATCCGCCTCCGCCGAGGAGAAAGAGCCCCTTGCCGGTTCCCCCAAATGGTCTGAAGACAATACCGCTGATAAAGAGGGAATGCACGACCTGAGCAAAGGCTAAGGTCAAAATAGCAAAGTGCATTCTGGTCGAGCGCACACACAGAGATCCGATCAGCGCGGCCAGCCCTGCTGCGGCAAGCACACCCGCTCCCAGGTAAAGTTCGAGCGAGCGGAGGGGAGAGAAAGCGTACAGAAACCCTCCTGTGTAAGCCCCTATGCCAAAATATGCCGCATGGCCAAGCGATACCAGACCGGTATATCCGAGGAGGAGATTTAAGCCCAAACAGGCAATAGCGGATACCAGACCATAACTCAGCAGGAACAGAGGATAGGGATTTAAGAGCTGGGGCATAAAGCACAGAAGCACGATGCCCACTCCATACCACAGGAACCGAAAGTGTCCTCTCAACCATTCCGCCCTTCTTATCATTTCCTCCCTCTTTTCCCTCTACAGAGTGGATCCGCCTGCAAGAACATCCTCCCTATAATACCATGAGCACTCTTCCCTGTCATATTCTCATAGTGTATCTATTTCCCGTTTCGAGAAGAGAATATCCGGCTCTGCTAAAAATTTGACCGGACTCTCCTCTGCGTGGATGTATCATATCAGTTTCCATTCAGGCGTATTACCTCTATCCAAATGGGGGATAGGCCTCCTGAGAACCGGTGACCAGAGTCCAGCAGACAAGGATGCATTATAATTGCTGGCCTGAGCAAGATGGACTATCTCTATCCAGCCTTGACAGAGAGTATGGGATATGAAAAAATATAAGAAGTCAAGAGAGGAAAGATCCCTCTCTGATATTATTAAGATAGCTCTATCAGGAAAGGAGGTATGCCGTATGGAGCGATGGTTCGTTCCTGGAGTGATTCTGCTAGCGATACTTATTTTTTGGCCTGTCTCTCAGGCTACCGCGTTTCAGTGCCCGGTTATGGTCAAAGAGAATAAAGCCCTGATCGAAAAGGCTCAGAAAACCTCTCTCTCCACCACTGCCAAAGATAAGATTGCAGAAGCGAGGAAGTTAACCGATGAGGCGCAAAAGCTTCATGAGGGGGGTGATCATACCCAGGCAATGATTAAGGCTTATCAGGCGGCAACCCTTCTTGCAGAGACCGCTCTCGCTTCTGTTAAGTAAAATGCCCGGTGATACCTCTTTACGGTGCTCTCAGGTTTTTCCTAAGCGCACCCCTCTCTTTAAACCGATCAACAAGGAATCCCTGACAGTAGAAAACTATATTCTCATCCATAAAGCGATAGATTGTCCCACCGGCAGATGCTGATATCTAGCTATGATATCCCTCTATACAATACCATCGGGCGGATCTATTTGATTGGGCCATGATTGTACCGCTCTCGTTTTCTGGTTGATCAAAGGTTTGACGTTTCGTATCCTTCCTTAGTTATTGATCTTGTCTTCGCGAAACTCGATGCAATGACCAGTCAGAGTTTTCAGGAGATGTGGGGTTTTCACCTACGGTTTTTAGATAAAACGCAAGGGGTTTAACAGAGGTGTCGTAAAGCAGATAGAGCCAATCCTAAGGATTTGGGAGGGTTTTTCCGCTGAACCGTAGCAGTCGTAGAGCATTCGCTACCACCAGCAAGGTACTCCCCTCGTGCAAGATAATGGCCACTCCAATCCCGGCAACTCCCAACAGCGCCGTCGGGAGCAACGCCCCGATCACGCCGAGGGAAAGGAGCAGATTCTGTCGCATGATACGACGAGATTGCCGACTCAACGCCAGGCAAACGGTAACTGAGACAGATCATCAGCCATCAGGGCGATATCAGCAGTCTCCAGCGCTACATCCGTCCCACTGGCTCCCATGGCAATACCCACGGTGGCCTGAGTAAGCGCCGGGGCATCGTTGATCCCATCCCCGACCATGGCCACTCGTCCATGTTTGTCCAGCAGGGACTGGATGGCCGTCACTTTCTCTTCGGGCAGGAGATTGGCCCTGTACTCACGGAGACCAACCGCCTGAGCAATAGCTGCAGCGACTCGTTCGTTATCCCCGGTCAGCATAACGAGGGAACGCAGCCCTAACTTTTGGAGGTGCTCGAGCATAGTCTTCGCCTCTGGTCTGGGCTGATCGGCCAAGGCGATGAGGCCATAAAAGCGCTCCTTCCTCTGCACAATCATGGTGGTCTTCCCTTCTGCTTCCAATCTGCTTCCAAGGCGTTCACCTTTGTAATCACTTCCTCAGGTATCGAGTTCTGAAACAGGGTCAGATTCCCAATCCGCACCATCTCTCCATTGAACTCTGCCTGCACACCTCGTCCGGTGAGCGATTGGAGTTCTTTTCAAAGACCATGGCACCCATTCTCCCCAGATTTTCCAGATGTACGCCCTCTTTGATCAGTACCCCATGGCGAGCCGCCTGGGCGATCCCCGCCAGAATCGTAGCCGGAATGGCGATGGCCAGGGCACAGGGCGAGGCGGCTACCAGGATAGCCATGGCCCGGAGAAACGCCACCTCCCATGTTAACCACTCCATCGCTGGGGGCACAATGATGACCAACACCACACTTGCGAATACGACGGGGGCAAAGATTTGGGCAAAGCGCCCGGTAAAGCGCTGGGTCGGAGACTTCTGCGTCTGCGCTTCTTCAACCATTTGGATGATCCGGGCCAGGGTGGTATCCTTGGCCAGCTTCGTAACTTCTATTTCCAAGGCTCCCTCACCATTCACTGTACCGGCGAAGACCCGATCGTCAACCGTTTTTTCTACGGGAATACTTTCCCCGGTGATGGAGCTCTCATCCATCGCCGAGCGCCCCTCTACGACTACGCCATCCACCGGAATCCGCTCTCCAGGCCGGACAACTACCACATCTCCACATTGGATTTCTTCCACTGAAACTTCCCGTTCCTGTCCGTCCCGTCTGATCCGAGCCGTCTTGGGGGTAAGTTGGCCGAAGGCCTGGATAGCCTGACGTGCTCTTCCCATAGCATAATGCTCTAAGGCATGTCCAAGACTAAAGAGAAAGAGGAGGAGGGCTCCCTCCGCCCATTCCCCAACCACGGCAGCCCCCAGAGCAGCGATCACCATCAGCACATCAATGTCAAAACGCAGATGACGCGTCGCCTTGATTCCATGTCGCGTCGCCTCATACCCTCCAGTCAGATACGCCAGGAGATACCAGATGAGTGCAAAAGTACGTGGAAGGCCAAAGAGCCATTCTCCAAAGAAACCGATGGCAAGACATCCTCCTGCCAGCAGGGAGAGTACAAGCTTCCAGTGCTCCCAGAACCATCCCTTCTTCCGTTCTTCCACAATTTCATAGCCCATCCCCTGCACCCGGCGAACGATTTCGTCATGGGTGATCAGCGTGGTATCATATTCAATCCGCATCTTCTCCGCCGCATAGTTAACCGAGACAGTGAGGGCACCCCCTAGACGTCCCAGGATATGCTCGATACTCCCTGCACAATCTGGGCAGTCCATACCGGTAAGGGAAAGCAGTTCATGATGATACTGGTTGGTAATCGCTGCTCCGGCCTCCTCAGCGACCCGCCTGACCTTTTCGAGGGAGAGCAGATTCGGATCGTAATGCAGACAAAGGAAGGCTTCCCCATTTTTCCGATCCACATGCGCTTGCACAATCCCTTTTGAGTAATTAGTAATCCACTCCTTGAGCCGTTCCACACATTGATCACGGTCATCCTGGATGTCCGGGAGCAACACCGGGATCTGTAATTGCAAGGTCTGTTCTGTTTGTTCCATGAAAGAATCTCCCCTCTTCTCTCTGAAAAAAATGAGTGCCAACTAACCTCCAGGGGTGCAGCCATACCAAGACGAAGAGTAAAAGCGCCAGTGGACTTACAGTGAGTATCACTCCCTTTTCATCCCGGAGCAAAGCACGGAGTAGTGCTCTCCTCCTCTTCGATTTACTCTGGTAAACTCTAAGCCTGTATACACAGCTCTTTGAGAGGTTTTTAGTTATAGAAATACACGAAAGCATGGACAATTACTTACAACTTCTCATTTATCATGAGGGGAAAAATAGAATGTATTTGTTGCATTATACAAGTGGCAATTTGGGAGGTTTAAGGAAAGGAAAGGGCAAGATATGGCCTTGGGAAAGAAGTTTAGCAGGGAACAGAGGGCTTTCGAGAACCAGGGTGTTGTCGAGAAGTTTCCTATTCAGATCAGCTAGACAAACATGGTGATCCAACTGATAGGCTCTTTTTTTCTCATAATTCGTAGTGTCACTAATCAAGTGCAATAGAGTAACTACGACTACACCTACAATAACCAATTTAACGACTAGAGGAAGAGATCGGTTCATCGCTCTTTCTTGCCTATTTTCAGTAGCATCACAGTCAGTTGTTCAAAGATTTTATTAACTCTTTTATCATAAAGAATCTGAGACGGTTTGTCGAGCAAGAGAACGTCCTGGTCCCTCCAAGAGAAATGAAGAGAGCCTCTCATCCTCCTGCACGCATACTCAGCAACAACTCAGCCAGCACTATCACAGTGACAAGGATATCTACGATACTGCGGCGACGGATAAAGAGCCAGAGTACAAGGAAGACCCGGACACTCGGGAGTAAGGAGAGGAGGATAATGCCTGCGCTCATGACTTCCAGACTCCATTGCGCATGCGCAAAATCCAGGAACGCAGGCCAGGGGAGAACACTCTCTCCAGGCAAGCTCCACGCAGTTTCTTGGACAAGCAGATAAATATATCCTCCCCCCATTAAACTTAGAGCAACGAGAGAGACCACTAGCGAAACCTTTTGCATCACAGCTTCCAAATCATACAGAGTTTTGCTTTCACCCACTCCTTGTTTCTTTCGCATTGTCAGCACCTTTGGTCAGGAACGTAGACCGTGCAAGAGCATTTGCAGGCCCATGAGAAACAGCAAGATCACCAATGCCGTGCGTATCCAGGCCACTCGTAGCCGTGACAGGACATAGACACCCATCATTGCCCCCCCGAACACTCCCAATACCGTAGGGATGACTACCAACGGATGGATATCCTCCCGGCCATAGTAGACGAACACACTGGCGGCCGCCGTGATACCAACCATAAAGTTGCTGGTAGCCGTGGCTATCCCCAAGGGCACTTCCATCACGGCATACATCACCGGTACCTTGATAAAACCTCCCCCCACCCCTAACAAACCGGAAATCATGCCGGCGAGTCCAGCGATGGTCAGTCCCTCAGGCCATCGTCGTGGATGATAGTCCTGATGAAATAAGCGTTCTGGTACCTTCCGATCCTCCTGGCGTTTCCCTTTGTAAAGGGTATAGGTGGCGGTAAAAAAGACGACTCCAGCAAACAGGATACTCAGTGTCTGAGTACTGACATATCCTGCTAACCAGCTTCCTATAATCGCTCCGGCCACCGTTGCCACTTCCAGGCGCATAGCCAGGGTCACATCTGCCCCCCGTCCGCGGGCAGCCACTGCCGCCACCCCTGCAGAGGTGGCAATGACTCCTACCAGGCTCGTAGCTACTGCAATTCGGATCGGCAAGTGAAAAAGCAAGGTGAGGGCAGGCACCAGAAAGATACCCCCACCTAACCCTAAAAGGGCGCCTAAAATTCCTGCCATCATTCCCACAAAGAAAAGCATTCCGAGAATTAGCATGTACACAACCCTATAAATACAAGCATCACCCAAGAGCCAGAAAACGATACCATTCGGCCAGATCAAGTTTCAAATCTTCATAGCGGGCCTGGAGAGCGGCGTAGAGTTCGGCATTTTCAATGGCTAAAGCCACTAAATCGGCTACCGAAGTGAGAAAACGGGTAGCGACCGAACCAAAACGACGGGGCTGGGCAGAATAGACGCGCATAACTCCTATAGTCCTTTCTTTGAGTTTCAGCGGAACCGAGAGCACAGAACGAATTCCTTCCCGAACGGCTTCGGCTGGATATTCGAATCCTGGTTCCTGCTCCACGTCATAGAGTACCTTGACTTCTCCCTGAAGCACCCATTGATCTATTGGACTTCTCTCTACATGAATATCCCCCTTCGTTAGATACACCTCACTGAGACCATAAGAGGCTACCCGGTGCAAAATCTGGGTAGTGGGATCGAGTAGGCGGATCGATGCGGCTTTTAACCCCATCTCTTTCACGGTAGCCTCTAATACCTGCTGCAGCATCGGTTCTAATTCCAGTGAAGTATTGAGAGCTTCGGCAATCCGGTACAGACTCTGATAAAGCCGACTCTTCTCTAACGCCAATGCGCCCAGGTCTGCCAGAATATTCAACAAAAGTATATCCTCTTGAGGAAGAGACTCCACCTCATTGACATACACCCGGAGCAAGCCGATGACATGTTGCCTCACTCGTAATGGCACAGCAACCATCCCACGCAATCCCTCCGTTGCCGCAGCTTCTGGGTATTGAAAACCTGGGGCACGTGTCACGTCTGGAATGATAATTACCTCTCCCCCAACCACCCGTTGATCGACCTGGCTTTCGGCTAATCTGATGGCCCCTTTTTGCAAGTAAGTCTCGCTTAAACCTTCGGCTCCAGCGAGGATTAGCTCTTGTCCATCCGGGCTGATCAGACGAAGCAATGCCCCTTGTGCTCCTAAGGTGGAGACTACCTGCGTGAGCAAAGTCTGAATGATCTCTGGTTCTTCCAGTGCCCTGCTCAGAGAGTGCGCTATCTCCAAGAATGTACGCAAGTAGGTTTCTGTCTCTCGCGGTCCATGCTCCATACCTCCTCCTTTCCTCCACTGACTCTTATCGGAAAATCAAAGTAAGAGTGATTATACTCCTCATAATCTCACCAGTTCAAGAGGATTTATGGAGAAAAGGAAAAAGCAGTTTAGGACGAGAGCGGAACAAGATGCTGCCCCAAATGCTCCCAGGCGGCTGGAGAAGAGATCAAGAGTATCTGGTCTCCTGCTTGTAAAACCGTCTGAGGCTCTGGAAGAAGTACCTGGTCTTGGCGAAGAATAGCCACAAGCTGGACATCATCAAATTCGATTAAACCGTTTGACTGGATAGACTTCCCCACATACGGACTCTGAGGTTGGACTATCCCTATGGTTAATTCTTTGCCTTCCGGTAGCTCAAGGACAATCCCTGCATCCAGCAGAGACTGGAGGTTCAGCCGGCCAATCGTCGCCGGGACCGAGATCCGCCGCTCACCGAGTAGACGAAGAGCAATTTGCAGGTGTTCCAGATGGTGTGCTGGTGAATCAGCTCGCTGAGGAACCTGGGCTTCATACAAGCTCTTATAAGGTAGTGGAGACGAGAGTGTTACCTGGACCAGATAGCTGAGCAAAACGGCCAGGGCGGCTGGGACAAGCATATGATACCCAGCCGTCATCTCGGTGACCATCAAGAGGGTGGCTAGAGGTACACGAGCAGCGCCACCAAAGACTGCAGCCATGCCCACTACCACAAAGGCAGCCGGTGATTGATGAAAGAACTGGGCCAGACTTCCACCAAGCATGGCTCCCACAAAAAGGCTTGGAGCAAAAACACCTCCAGACCCACCAGAAGAGACGGTCAAAGCAAAGGCCAGTATCTTGGCAAAAACCAGGAAGAGGAGTATAGTGACTGTCAGTCGTCCCTCCATGGCCTCTTGTATCCATCCATATCCACCTCCTAATATCTGGGGGACCTCCAGAGCCAGTAACCCTACTCCTAATCCTCCAATCGCGGGTTTGATATGCGGTGGGAGAGGCAAAGCATGAAAGGCATCTCGCAGCCCATAAAACACCACGGGAAGCAGGGTCGCCACCAGACCGGCGCGGAGTCCTAACAGAACATACCAGAAATACTCGGTGAAAGTATGCACCGGAAGCCGGGGAACTCGAAAAAGTGGTTGCCATCCCACAAATATCCCATTCACCGCATAAGCGACTATTGATCCAAGCATGGTATAGAGGAGGGCCCCTGCTTCAAATTCCATATCGCTGTATAATACTTCGATAGCAAAAAGGGCTGTTCCAATCGGCGAACGGAAAATGGCAGATAATCCAGCGGCCATTCCAGTCAAAACCAGTAAGCGGCGCTCTTCATCTGAACGGTGACCCAGGACAGCATAGACCGAGCCAATACCGGCACTGATCAGAGCAGTCGGTCCTTCTCGGCCCGCCGCCCCTCCAGATCCAATAGTAATCGCCGAGGCAATCATTTTCAATGGTGGAACACGGGCTCGGATGAGCCCAGCGGCACGGTGAAAAGCTTTTACTGCCGTGTCGGTTCCATGCCCCTCAGCTTCAGGAGCTAGACTATAGACGAGAATACCCGAGAGGATCCCTCCCAGAGTGGTAACTAAGGGGATAAACCATAATCTATGTGCCCCTACCACCTGCCGGAGGCCCCCCCCTTCTTCAGGTAAACCGGGAGGTCGATAACTAGCTAACCATCCAAGGAAAAAGGTCTGGGACAGATGTAGGATAAAAGTAAATAGCTGGGCACTCAATGCTCCCACAATCCCTAGAAATATGGTATCGAGAATAAGTCGTCGTTGCCGTCCATCCACCTGATCAGACTCCTTTTTGGGTTTGTGAATTTTTTAATTTTTTTTGTTACGTTAGACCGTACACTGAGCAGACATTCGCATATCATCTTGAACAAGGAAAAGGAGTAAAGCAATCAATCAATATTATTCAACTTCTCACCTGACTTATACAACGAACACCGGTAAGGGAGTCGTCCGGAGTACACGATCTACAGTACTGCCAACCAGCCATTCAAACAGCGCAGTGTGACGATATCCTCCCATCACGAGGAGATCTACCTGATGTTCAATAGCCATGGTCACAATTTCGGTAGTCGGTTGTCCCTGACGGCTGAAAAAGCGAAAATCGGTTAAGCCTTCTTGGGCAAGTTGCTCTTGTAATTCCGTCAACCACTCCTGACAATGAGTCTTATTTTCCTGCACAGCCAAAACCTCTATGGTAGCGGATAAAATTCGTTGGAAAAGAGCCGCCCAGGTAATGGCCTGTCGCGCACGTTTACTGCCATTGTAAGCCAGGAGCAGTCGATGTACTGTTCGTTGTTCTGCGCCCCCCACCAGGATTGGAAGTTGAGTCTGTTGGGCGATAGTACGAAAATTCTCCCCAAGCTGATCTGAGTTTACACTATGTTTGTGGCCACGACGACCTAGCGCCAGGATCCTGGCCCGAGTTGACTCCCGGAGTATTGCCTCGACCACGTTGCTAAAGAGAATATCAGCCACGACGATCACATTAGCTTCTCGGCAGTGGGTTTCGAGCCACTGCAGAGCGACCTCCCCTTTGGCCTGGAACCACTGCACCAGCTCTTCACGCGAAGCAGGTTCTTTCCCACTGCCTAATTCTTTGCGATAGTCTGCATAAGAATTCATCACCAGGGCTTCCTCGATTATATAAAGCCCTCGAATAACCAGATGTTGCTGTTGAGCAATTTGTATGGCAACCTGCGCCGCTGATTGAGCAGTTTGTGACCCATCCTGAGCGACAAGAATTGTCTGTGTAGAGATTTCTTCCGGCATACTATCCTCCACTGGAAACTACACTTTCTTCCATCCAAGTGAGCAGACGGGTCCTCCACGTCCACTGTCATACTCTATCAAGCATATCATGCCCCTTCTGTCAGGAAAATCGGCCAAATCCCCTTTATGCTGTCAGAATCTGAGGTAACGTATGGTCAGAGTTTGTCCTATAGAGAATCAGGGTTTGTCTTAAGTAACTTTGGCTAGGAATTTTTGACAAAACCTATTTGCTTCATCACTACTCGAAAAACGGAGTAATGGGGTCTGGTCACCCTGAGCCCTGCGCTCCGGGATAGACTCCGCGAAGGATCTCTGGTGGAAAGGGGAGAGATGCTTCGCTTTGCTCAGCATGACAAGAAGAGGAAGGGATAGAGTTGAGGAGTGTTAGAAATTTGGTCATAGTTCCTTAGGGTCTGGACTTGGATGTGGGACTCTGTTTTTTGATCGCTTGAAGCGATAACCGGGTGAATCCAAAGAGCACCATAAAAAATAATCCCACACCGATCCAGGTAGAAAAATGTCCGTCACCCCAATACATTAACACGCTGGAAAACATTGCTAGCATACCCAGACCGATCAGCCAGGGCTTATTCATCGTCGTGTGGAGCGGATGTTTTCCCCATTGCTCCCGTGGTAACAACACTCCTGCCTGTTCTAAATCTTCCAGGGCCATATCCAGACTCCTTAAAACTCGCCGGCATTTTAGGAGAGTTTCTCTATTCTTCCTCCACCTCCCAGAAAAACTGGAAGAAGGTTTGAATCCCAAATTTTACCAGTCCCGTCTCCTGGTTGACCATGATCACTGGACACTTTGCTTGTTTAGCGATGTGATAAGGTTTCTCGCCAATAATACGCCGTTGAAGCCAGTTTTCTTGTGAGGAGCCAACGATCAACAAATCTGCGTCCTGAGTTCTTCTCACAATGGCTCCGACAATATCTGTACTCTCTACAACGGTGAAGTCAATGGGATTACCATCAAGAGGGATTACTGCATCTGGTGGATCAAAAAAAGCTGGCTGTTGGAGTGCAACTCTGAGGTTATGGATCCGCTTCTGTTTTTTGTTTTCAGGCATGTTTGGCGATAAAACATGTAAAACACGAATCCAACGACCAGGATTATCCTCACCGAGTAATAAGCGCCCTACTGCCAGCAGTAAGCTGGCACTGTGAGGATTCACAACCGGGATAAGAATGTGCTGGGCAGGAATTGTGACATTATATTGACTCACTAGAACGTTGCAAGGAGCGTGCTTGAATACCTCATCGATGTTCCGACCAATCAGGGTGTGTCTATCTCGCGATTGCCCTCGCCAACCCATGACCACAAAGTCAATTTTGCGTTCTGCTACCGTGTGAATGATGCCCTTTGCTGGTTTATGTCCCAGACGTATCAATAATTGAGAATCCACATCTAGGTGTCGAACGATTTTGTTCATGGTCTCAAAAAGCAAATGGCGTTGTTTCAGGAGACTTCTTCCTCCTGTAGAGGGAGTCTGGGGAGCTACAGTCACCATATGCAGTAGAAGCAATTCTCCGTTTACTGGTCGAACTAACCGCGCAGCGATACGCAAAAGGGTTTCTGCGGTTCGAGGGTTTGCTATGGAGACCAGTACCCGGAAACGCTCGGCAAGGAGCGTCTTTTTTTCCTCTAGAATGATAGGCGTCAGCTCTTTCTCTCGCTCCCGTCGTGCAGCATAAAACCAGTAAATGACTAACCCAATGGAGATCCAACCGATAACAAAAAACCAGGCTAGCGCCGAGTAGTGAAACATGAACACTGCCAGAAATACCTGCATAATGATAGCCATAATGGGAATAAAGGGATAAAATGGCATCACATACCCATAATCTAGTTTATCCCCATATTTTTTGCGGATAGTGATCACGGCAAGATTGACTTGCAGGAAAAGCAACAAGAACATCACATCCGCTGCTGCCGCCACGTCTTCAATCGGAAGAGTTACTGCCATAAAGATAATCATGGCTCCACTACCCAAGAGAGCAAGAAAAGGAGTATGGGTACGTTCATGAATAGTGCCGAACAGATCGGGCAGATTCCGGTCTCGCCCCATAGCAAAGGCGACACGAGTAGAGGAAAAGGTGGTGGCATTAAGGGCACTCATCGTAGAAAATAGGCCACCAAGTAGTAAGAGTATTGTCCCAAAGGGCATAAACTGACGTGCAGCTTCCACTAAACCCAGCTCCGCATGCTGAGCAAGCCATTGCCAGGTAGGTTCTGGAGAATTCGGATTCACAGCGCCAAGAGCTGTGAAGGCTACCAGCATATAGATAGGAATCACTATCGCAAGGGAGAGAAAAATGGCTTTTGGAATGTTCTGCTTTGGATTTTCTACCTCCTCTCCGGCTTGCACAATAATTTCATACCCCTCGAAAGCAATAAAGGTGAAACCCATAGCGGTGAGTACCCCACTGAATCCTTGTGGAGCAAAAGGGGTAAATTTGTTCCAGTAAGTGGGATGGTGATAGATCATTACCAAACCACTGGCAATGAACAGGGCTAAGATAAAAATCTTCCCCAGGGTCACCACATTTCCAATCGTCCCTGTTTCAGAAACCCCCTTGAAATTAATCAGAATGAATAGAAGAGCAATTATTACGGCCAGAAGTTTATGTAAGAGAGGGCCCGAAAGACCAAAAGGGGAAATATGCCACGAGGTGAACACTAGCTCAAGATAGGAGCCGAATCCTAGTGCGTATAAACTCCCGGCTACCGCGTGCGCAAACCAGCTCATCCAACCGGCCAGAAAGGCATTCCAGGCCGGCAATCCTTCCTTGACCCACAAATAACCTCCCCCGGCCTCGGGAATGGCTGATCCAAGCTCTGCATAGACCATAGCCGTGAAAACCGTTACCACACCATTCAAAGCAAAAGCCAGGATAAGAGCAGGGCCGGCTGTTCCTGCGGCAATACCGGTCAATACAAAAATCCCGGCACCGATCATAGCACCAACCCCAACCATAGTGACATCAAACAGACTCAGGTCGCGAATCAAACCTACTTGCCTGGAGATCACCGTTTGGGCTCTCCCTCCGTTTTCCCCTTCTCTTGTTAAGTTCATCGCACACTCTCTCCTGCCAAACCCTCCATATTTACTGAATTTTATTCAGGTCATCCTCAATCCTTCACCCCGTTCAAGACAGGGCTCAGCATAACACAGGAGAGGGCCCTATTCCACTACCCATACGGCGAGTCCCTGCCCTCTGCGAATTAGTATGTCTCCGACATGAGTGGAGAAAAGTTCCCTCTCCGTTTGCTTCCTTAATGCCTCCTCACATTTTGCTCACCTCCTTTCAGACGAACCTCTGATTAAGAATTTCATGATAGGTCTGTATTGAACCCGGGTTTCTTCAAGTACTCAAGAAACCATTTCCTTACAGCATAGCTCTGGCCTGTTGTAGAGACCGTCAGCAAGAATCTCTTTATTTAGTCAGACTTTGTCTTGTCTGCCTGTCAGTGTTTGTCCTACTGGTAGTTTCGCGATGGTATTTTCCTCAGCCAACTCTGTAGTCACCAACTATACGCTTCTCATGAACTTCCGATCTGTTGGGACATCCTGAGAAGAGTTCTTTAGCAAATCTCCACAGGAAGCCAGCGTCATTAGTGAAGACAAAACCTTCTCAAACAAGCACGACCTGAAGTGTGTCTACCCAGCTCACCAGTCTCATTTATGCGGCCATTTCCATTCCGAGAACTCAGGCCGGTCGTAATCTTCCCGAAACGCGAAGTGGAGACTCTCAATGATCTCGTTCTTCATCAATTCCTTAACATGAGCTCCCACTACCTGAAGCTGGGGCACGCGGTCGATGACATCGATGACCAGGTTGAAGCGGTCGATCTGATTGCGGATGGCCAGTTCCATAGGCGTGTTTATGTTGCCATACTCCTTGTAGCCGCGCACATGAATATTGCGGCTGTTGGTACGGCGATAGGTCAGCCTGTGGATCAGATAGGGATAGCCGTGGAAGTTGAAGATTACCGGTTTGTCTTTGGTGAACAAGCTGTCGAAGTCGGCGTTGGAAAGACCTGTACATCTCGCAAGACGCCTTGTTCAAAGATAGGAACCTCCTCTAGATCGATATCATAAGCACCACTCCAGGATGGGGGCCAATGGATCTTCGGGTGCTCTCGTAATTTCATAGGGATCCTCCTTTTTTTTCTCCACGGGTAGTCGAATCATCAAGCAACTGCCTACAAACGGTAATCACCTGCTCAAATTCAGTGGACTTATCAAAGAAAAAATGAGCCCCAGCCTGCAAACATCTTTGCCGGTATGGAGAAGAGGAATAGTTCGTCAGGACAATCTTGATTGGAACTGGCTCTAACTCTTGAATATGGTGCAGCACTTCAATCCCACTTCCTCCGGGCATCCGGATGTCCAGGATGACAACATGAGGCCTGCATTCCCAGATACCCTCTATAGCTTCGTGTACATCGTATGCCTGGCCGATAATTTCAACTTCTTTTAATTCGGAAAGCATCATGACCAGACGTTCACATACGATTTTGGAATCATCAGCAATAAACACCTTCACTGTTTATCCCTTTTCTTTACCTCTTCTCGCCCCAAACGAGGTGAGTATTTTTCCGCTCTTCCCGAAATTTGACATAACCCTGACGGAAGAGATGGATAACCGCTGCTGCAACGAGCTTATCATCCGGGGTCTCTTCACACAGAGCAGCAAAGAGATCCATTAAGGTTAAGCTATAGGATGATTCCTCTTGAAATAGGATAGTATAACTCTCTCTATCGATATATCTTAGAGGTTCCATACGCTCTGGTTCCTGCATTATACTCCTCATAAATTGTACCACTTTCTCCCTCATTTTCTGGATTTACTAGAGATTCATTACCAAAAAGAGACTTAATCACGACAGAGAGAAAATTCTGTCCACAAGCCTCTCCCCTGGAAGCCCGAGCCTCTCGCCTGAATTCGGCACAGCCTGACGAAGTCTCAACACATGCCGATGCAGGATAGAGGAATGCGCTCTCAGGATCATCATATTCTCTCATCCAGTTGGGCAATGTCAAAAGGAGGTCTCTGGGATATGTACTAGGTCATAGGCATTTGATTAGGCTGAGAATCCCACCAGATGCTTTTCCCCTCCAGACACTTTCTGGCTGCAGGTTCTTCTAAATAGAGCATGGTAATCCCCTCCCGTTGCTCGACTTTTAAAGAGCTATGTTGCTGGACTTCTTCGAGAATTTTTCTGATGAGCATAGCCTGCTGGGCAATATGACAGAGTCTGGTATAAGCCACGATCTTTGACTCCTCACCTTTGAGCAGCTCGGCATTCGAACGAATACTCTCCGAAAGAGGAGCCATCACATAGTACAGGGCTCTGGCAAAGAGATGGAGAGTCATCATCATTCCTTCTTCTGGGTGAATACTAGAAGGAACTCGATGAATTTTGCTCTTCTCATTATTACTTGCTTCCATAGGTTACCTCCTTGACCGCTTATTCTTGTCCCTCTGCAGGCCGTTTTTATTCTCCTGGAGAGCCAAGATATGCATCAGTTTCCATTCTCTTCTAAACTTACCACCTGAAAACTGGAGAAAAAGTCAGCGAAACGCTGGTTATTTTGTAGGATTCTTCCCTGAGATATCCTCGGTGTTTGTCTGACAGGAAGGTCACCCCAGAGAGGTGAGGAAAAGAGAAAGATAAAGACTATACAGGAGGGGAAAAAGGGGAACAGGAATTTGCGAATAGATAGGCTGAGTATTACTCCACTAATCCATGTCGGAGAGCATAATGAGTCAATTCAGCATTATTTTTCATATGCATTTTTTCCAGAATCCTCGAGCGGTGCGTGCTAATCGTCTTTACGCTGAGAGAGAGCTCTTGCGCAATCTCACTCACCGTTTTCCCGGAAGCGATCAGGCACAACACTTGATATTCCCGATTCGAGAGAGTCTCATGTAAAGGTCTGTTCGGATCTTCGGCCACCGTCATCGCTAATTGTTCCGCCAAAGTAGGGCTGACATATTTCCCTCCTCTCACTACTTTACGAATCGCGTGAACCAGCGCTTCCGGTGCAGTCTCTTTGGTCAGATAGCCTGCTGCTCCCGCTTTGAGCACTCGCACGGCATACTGATCTTCTGGATGCATACTCAACACCAGGACCGGCAGGGAAGGATAGTCTCGCTTTAACTCTTTAATAACTTCGAGTCCTCCCCGGCCGGGCATACTGATATCCAGTACCACGACATCCCAGGGCTCTTGGTGCACCAAGCTGAGCACCTCCTGGGCAGTTTGAGCCTCTCCACGCACCTCCATATCTGGTTCATGGGCTATAGTCTGTTTCAGTCCCTGACGTACGATAGGGTGATCGTCCGCTATGAGCACTTTGATCATGACAGTTCTCCTGGCTGCTTAGTACGATGCAGGGGTATCCAGGTCGTGATGATGGTACCTTGCTCTGGAATCCCTCGAATAGTAAGATTGCCTCCCAACAACAGGGCTCGTTCGCGCATACCAATCAATCCAATCGATTTCGTATCGGTAATCTTACTCTCCGGAATCCCTCTCCCGTTATCTTTGATTTCCAGCATCAGCCCTCCCGCCTCCTCTTGTAAGGAAATCTCTACCATCGTTGCCTGCGAGTGGCGTACTACATTCGTCAGGGCCTCCTGAAAGATGCGAAATATAGCCACCGCCCTGTCTTCCTCTAAAGCGATCTCTTCTCTGCAGGAAAGAAATCGGTACCGAATACCTGTATGCGTCTGGAATTCCCTCGCCTGCCACTCAAGGGCAGGCACCAGCCCCAGATCATCCAGAAGACCGGGGCGTAATTCGGTGGCGATTCTACGCACCGAATGGATAGTAGAATCAACAAGCATAGACATAGTATGGAGTTTGTTGGTTAAGAGAGCGCGTGAGCTCCTCTCGTTGCCAGTGGAGAGCTTCTTTTTGATCCACACCAGGTCCATTTTGAGAGCAGTTAACGCCTGTCCCAACTCATCGTGAATCTCGCGAGCGATACGACCTCTTTCCTCTTCACGAATAGATTGGAGATGGGCTGCCAGCGCCCGAAGCTGCTCATGAGAATGCTGTAATTGCTCTTCGGCCTGTTTTCGTTCCACAGCCTCTGCCAGCACGTTAGCTATGGCCTGGACAAAGTGCACATCATCGGTTGTGAAGAATCGGCGCTTTCTTGTGTGTACACCCAGGACTCCAAAGGGCCTTTTCTGTCCATAGATGGGCACACTCAAGCCACTCACTACCTGATGATCCTCCAGAAGCTTGGGACCACGAAATCGGGTTTCGGTGCGAAGATCTTCTACAATAACCGGCTCGTTGATGAGGAGAGTATAGCCCGCCTGTGAGTCTCTTCCAGCATCTACAATAGCCTGACCTATCGCTCCCTCTTTCCATCCTGCGCCTGCCCGTAACCGAAATGTCTGCTCATCAGAAAGAAGTTCCAGGATCTTGCAGTAATCGACGGCAAGGGTTTGAGCAACTAGAGCAACGGCTTTCTCCATAAGTTCGGACAAATCGATACCGGTGAGAGCAAGCTGGCCCAGTGTGACAACTGTAGCTTGTTGCTGGATACGGGTTTGGAGTTCGCGTTCTGTTTGCTTGCGCGAGGTGATGTCCTTGGAATACCCGATCATGCCGGTCACAGTTCCATCGCTGGCTCGCAAGAGGGAGAGGGAAAGATAGGCATAGAACTCCTCCCCAGACTGCCTCCGCATCCGCACTTCCGTCTGATAGTTCCCTTTCTCCAGAAGCGACTTGATGATCTCTTGGTGAAGAACCGTGTGCTGATCCTCCGGGTAAACAAAAGAAATATGGCGGCCCAAGGCTTCCTGAGCAAGATACCCAAACAATCGCTCTGCTCCCTTATTCCAACCGGTTACATAACCATTCAGATCCATAGAGATCACCGCTTCATGAATCTGGTCAATGATCTGGGCTTGTTGCCACAGGACCTCCTCGGTCCATTGGGTAAAAGGAGAAGAAGTCATAAGCGCTATCCTGTATTGACGAGAGATTTCATTGAGCATATAGCGGGTATCGTTCTCTGGTCATTCTAATGCTTACTTGCCGCTATAAGTTCATCTTTAACACGACCGACAAAATTTAGTCTACTGCATCTCAATAGTAGGCTGCAAGTCTAAAAAGCGTTACATTTCATCTATGGGTTGAAAGGAAGGAAAAGAGAGATCTGTGGGCTCCTCTCCCCCAGGGGAGAAGAGCAGGAGGGAGGAAGAAAGGAGCCTTCATCCCTCTCAGTTGGTCTTACCGAAGCCTTCGTTTACTTCGCAAGGGCGACAAAGAGGTTTCCCTGACCTCTCCGGACGAGAAGCAGGAGAGAGTCGTGGCCTTTAGCCCGAGCGATCTGCTCCTGTACCTCTTTGAGCGACTGCACTGGATGCCGATTCACTTCCAGGATAATATCCCCTGTTTGAAGTCCAGCCAGATCAGCGACACTCCCGGGTTCTACACCGGTAATGACTACTCCCCGGTTTTTCTTGAGGCCCAGTTGATGAGCCATGGAGGGAGTCAATTCCTGGAGCTGAAGTCCCCAGCTATCCGGTACTGCTTCACTCTGCTCTTCTAAACTTACCTCTTCTGAAGGCATTTTACCCACCTGGATCATGAGCTGCTTCTCTACTCCGTCACGCAGGAGAGTCACTGTGGCTTCCTGACCTACCGGTGTCTCTGCGACCAGAATGGGGAGGTCATGCGCTCCTTCAACAGGTTTACCATTGAAGGCTACGATGACATCTCCACGCTCAATTCCTGCTTTAGCTGCTGGACTCCCGGCCAGCACTTCTCCAACCAGCGCACCTTTCCTTCCCTCCAGCTTCAACGCTTTAGCTAACTCCGGCGTCAAGGTCTGAATGGTCACTCCCAGATAGCCACGGGTTACCGTTCCGGTGGTTATCAACTGCGGAAGCAGGGGTTTAGCCATATTAATCGGGATGGCAAAACCAATACCTTGACCGGCTGGAATAATGGCAGTATTGATCCCTACCATCTCACCGCGTATGTTGAAGAGAGGACCTCCGGAGTTGCCAGGATTAATCGGAGCATCGATCTGGATGAAGTCATCATAAGGACCTGCGCCGATGACCCGGCCTTTGGCACTGACGATTCCAGCGGTTACCGTATTGCTTAATCCAAAAGGATTCCCAATGGCCAGCACCCAGTCCCCTACACGAAGTTGATCCGAGTTACCCAGGGTAGCTACGGAAAGAGGCTCTTGAGCCTTGATTTTTACCACGGCCAAGTCGGTTTTGGGATCATGGCCTACCACTTCGGCTTTATATTCATGCTGATTAGCCAAAGTGACGGTTACCTCCTTGGCTTCGTCTATCACATGGTTATTGGTCAGGATATAGCCATCCGAACTAATGATGACCCCTGAGCCTTCACCCCGCTGTTTAAATTGCCGGGGAAATCGTGGCAAACCTTCCTCAAAGAAGCGTTTAAAAAATTCTCCAAACGGTCCCTCAGGAATCTGAGGGGTTTGAGATTGGATATTCTCCACCTTGGTCACCTGGATATTGACCACCGTGGGACCGAGTTTTTCGACCAGGTTGGCAAAAGAGTCCGGAAGAGCAGAACCTGCTGCCGAAGCAGGGAGAGCCTTCTGGAGGCTTTCAGCGGCCGACGAGGTAGTCCAGTGCAAACTGGAAGCCGCTATCAAACCGACCAGAAAGAAGGCAAAGGCCACTGCTATGACCGTGGTTGCCCCTTTTCCCTTCGCATTAAAATATCGCCAAAATTTTTGACACATACTACATCCTCCTTTCGTGTCATTTCAGGATGGTATAAATGGTCCATCTCTTGGATGAAACCCTTTAGCTATTTTCTCTACGGTATCAGCATAACGGTTGAACATGAAAAAGTGATTAATCCAGGATTAGAAATTTTTAATCTCTTTGGGAAGACCTCGCTTATCCATCCTCCAAAGGGTATGAAACCGGCCTTCCCACCATCTGCTCGTCTATATACATACCCAAGGAATCCCTTTGCGTTCGAAGCTTGACCTATCTCTTCCGGAAGATAATCGCCTGATTGATAAGTATGTGCTGAGTATCCATTTCGTAATTCTTACCTGTTTCGAAGGGCAAGAGCAGACGCATAGAACCGATCAACGTATTCCTTTACCATACGGCGGGTGCTGAAGACCGGGGCAACGCTTTTGATGGCTGCTTTCATTATCTTCACGAAGTCGTGAGGAACACCATCATCCGAGCGCTCGTAGTAAAGGGGAACCACTTTCTCCTCCAGCAGACGATAAAGCGCTTCACTATCGGCTGCAGTGCGGTCTCCTGGCGTATCTGCCTCGCCAAAAGCCCAGCCATCGTTTCCATTGTAACCTTCGATCCACCAGCCATCCAGGATAGAGAGATTAGGCACACCGTTAACAGCAGCTTTCATACCACTGGTACCGGAAGCCTCCAGTGGAGGCAGCGGGTTGTTGAGCCATACGTCCACGCCATGGACGAGATATTGAGCAAGTTGCTGGTCATAGCCTTCCACAAATGCAATACACCCAGCACATTCAGGATCCCGGGCTAACTGCACAATCTTCTGGATTAGGCGTTTGCCTTCGTTATCGGCGGGATGGGCGATTCCGGCAAAGATAAGTTGAAGTGGCCGCAGGGGATTGGTCAGCATCCGTTGGATTCGTTGTAAATCGTGGAAAATCAAATCAGCACGCTTGTACCCGGTAAAACGTCTGGCAAAGCCAATCGTTAAAATTTCAGGATCTAACAGGGCCCCAAAAGCCAGTACGCTGCTGGCAGCGATGCGGTCCTGGTGCCAGCGTTGGCGAGCGCGTTCGTTGATCAGACTCATCAGTAAGACCTTCCGGTCCTGGTGGAGACGCCACAACTCTGTATCAGGGATCTCATCCACCTTCTGCCAGGCCTCGGGCTGATCTTGCACCTTGACCCATTCCGGGCCAAGCTGGCGACTCAACAGAGGTTGCAACTGCACCAGCTCGATCCAGGATGGTAAATGTACCCCGTTGGTGATGGCTGAGATAGGCACATTTTCTACTGGCTTGTCTGGCCAGAGTGCAGCCCACATCTGACGAGCGACTTCACCGTGCCGCTTACTGACGGCATTGCAGAAGAGAGCGGCACGCAAAGCAAACACAGTCATATTAAACCCGGCATTCGGATCATTAGGATTGATGCCCAGTTTCAGAAGGGTACTTTTGTCCGTCCCCAAACTGCTACAGTACGTATCAAAGTATTGCTCCATCAGGGGAAAAGAATAGACATCGGTACCGGCAGCGACAGGGGTGTGAGTGGTAAAGATCGTCGTTTCGCGTACCTGTTGAAAGGCTTGTTCAAAATCGATACCGTCTTGAACCTTCACCCGGATCCGTTCCAGAATGGCAAAAGCGGGATGGCCTTCGTTGATATGTAACGCTGCCGGTCGAATTCCCAGCGCCTCCAGAACTCTCATGCCACCCATCCCCAGCACGATCTCCTGCTTCAAGCGCTGCTCCGCATTTCCAGCGTACAGGTGCGGGGTGATAGTCCGCTCCCAGGGTTGGTTGATCTCCAAATCGGTATCTATCAGATATAATGGCACCCGCCCCACATTAACCTTCCAGACTGCCACGTGCAGTGGAGGGTCAAAAATTGGCATCTGAACAACCAGTTGATTTCCTTGTGCATCCAGGACAGGTAAGATGGGATCGTAGGTGCGGTTCAGGGTCGTTTGTACATTTTCCTGCCAGCCATCCTCACCGATACGCTGCTGGACATAACCCTGGGAGTAAATCATCCCGACGGCCACCAACGGTACACCAAGGTCACTGCATTCCTTCAAGTGGTCCCCAGCCAGAATCCCTAACCCCCCGGCATAGGTGGGTAAAGAGGCATGCAAGCCGTACTCAAAAGACATATACGCGAGAGGTGCAGCGGGTTGTCCATATCTCTCTTCAAACCAACCTGTTATGGAATTGATCTCTTTCTCAAAACGCCTCATGACCGCGTCATAGCGTCGCAGATACTCCGGGTCGGCTGCTGCCTCGACAAGCACATCCACCGGAAGCATTGCCAGCATCCGGATGGGATTGTGACCGCTTTCCCTCCAGGAATACTATCTTAGATCACGGAAGAGGTTCCGGGCATCTGGCTGCCAGGACCACCAGAGATTGTAAGCCAGGTCTTTCAGACCACCAAGACGTGCCGGTAAATGGGGAAATTCAACTGGTTGCGTCATGATTTCTCTCCTCACTTGTCTTCTTATGGCGATCACCTCCAGCAAGCAGTCTTTCTCGCTCTGGAGTTTTTTTAGCCGGTAAAAATTTCTTTGTCATGCCACTCTTTCTCTTGCTCGACAGGTGGTGTTTGTTGGAGAGGCGATGTGGTTTTGGAAGTAGTCGTTATGGAATTTATTCCTTTGGAGATAGTCGTCATGCCACCTGAATCATCGCTAGAGGATATCCATCTGGAGATTCAGCATTTTCTGCTTAACCTCCTTGTAGGGGTCAGCATCTGACAACCCCCCTAGCTCTTTTTGAATGGTATCGAGAGCGTTTTTCACCGCGGTCTGGTCATCCAGGTTTATCCCGCCTTCCAGATCTAAGCTATGGGGCGCCATGGTCGAGAAGAGCTTCTTTTGCTCTGCTCCTGAGGAAGAAGAAAGAGGGGGTTGTGTTCCTGGTAAAGCCAGGGCGTTGACCGGGCTACCTATAGACCAGAGCACACAAACCAAAACAAAAAGATAATCCAGCATATGAACTCCTTTTTTGTTCTCAGCAAGGACTGAAGATTGGTCTCCTTTGCCAGAAATCTATTCAATCACCCATATAGCCAGTCCCGTACCTCTCCGAACCACCTCATCTCCCACTTGAGGAGAAAAGAGCTCTTTCCATCGAGAAAATGGTCTTCGACCGACCACTATTGTGCCACACTCGTAGATCCGTGCTGCTTCCAGAATATGGGTGGCGATGTCTGACTCTCTACTCGCCAAATCAAAATGAGTCTGCACCCTCTGATTAGAAATACCTGCTGCCTGCAGGATGGATCGAGCATTATTGAAGACCGGTGGTACCGTTTTTTCTATCTTCTCCATCCAGAGATTCTGAACCGTGCTTGTTTCCCTGACCTTTCTCTGCTCTAAGAAGAGGTCTCCAATCCCGCTGAACCCCACCAATTCCAGAGGAAGCAACAAGATGTGCAAAAGGTGAATATAAAACTCCTCCTTTCCACCAATAAGCGTAGCTACATAGTTCACTACATGGTTTGTCGCTTCAGTGTCATCTACGTTGACGAGAATATTTTGACTTGAATACATTTTCTTATCCTTTCTAAACCAATGTCTAAATGCCTCCGGCTTTGTGAAGGAAGGTAATAACAAAAAAATTCTCTCTGGGCAGCCTGTTGGAGTTTATCTCGGAGGGGAAGCCAGGAGAATAACGCTGGATCGAGGCTCTACCCAATAGGTATGCGGGGTATCTAGAGAGACCTCTTCCCCGATGGGATAAAGATCCTGAGAAGTTGGACGAAAGGTGGACACCGCAAGACGCCAGGTTCTTCCAGGTGACAAGGAGGGTAAAACAAAGGCTCTGGCTTCAGTCGAGGCATTGAACATCAGATAGAGGTCTGCCTCTGGCTGTCCAAAGATCAGACAGGCCAGACATTTTTCTCTCGGGTTCTCCCAATGCGGTGTTGTCCCGTCGGGGCTAAACCAGCGAATATCCTTCTCTGTGTAGAAAGCTTCTCTGCGCAGAACCGGATGAGCACGGCGAAAGGCAATCATTCCCTGGGTAAAGCGGTAGATCTCCCGATGCTTTTCCAAAAATGTCCAGTCGTACCAACTGATTTCGTTATCCTGGCAGTAAGCGTTGTTGTTGCCGTGCTGAGTCCGGCGAAATTCGTCACCCCCTAAGAGCATCGGGACACCGCGGGAAACAAATAATGTCAGCAAGAAATTCTTAATTTGCCGCTTGCGTACCGTTTCGATGGCCAGGTCATCCGTGGCTCCTTCGATCCCATAGTTCTCACTAAAATTCTCTTCCATACCATCTCGGTTCTGTTCTCCATTTGCCTCGTTGTGTTTATTCCGATAGCTCACCAGGTCATTCAAAGTAAACCCGTCATGACAGGTAATAAAATTGATACTGCTTTCTGGTCCTTTGCCCCAATGCTGATAGAGATCGGCACTCCCACAGAGGCGGCTGGCAAAGAGTCCTACCAGTCCCTCATCCCCTCGCCAGAAACGGCGTACCTCATCCCGGTAGCGTCCATTCCACTCAACCCAGCGTTGTTCAGAAAAGTGGCCCACCTGATACGCGCCTCCTGCATCCCAGGCCTCGGCAATGAGCTTTACTTCTCGTAAAATCGGATCTTCTGCGATACGCTCGAGTAAGGGGGCATTGGATAGCAGGGTCCCCTGCTCGTCTCGTCCAAGCACCGAGGCTAAATCAAAGCGGAAGCCATCCACATGCATCTCTATCGTCCAGTATCGTAGTGCGTCTAAGATCAGGTCCCGCACCACTGGATGGTTTGCATTGATCGTATTTCCGGTACCAGTGTAGTCTTTATAAAAACGCTTATCTTCCGCAAGGATATAATAGATAGAATTCTCTATCCCTCGAAAACAGAGGGTGGGGCCGAGTTCATTTCCCTCCGCAGTGTGGTTAAAGACTACATCCAGAATTATTTCGATTCCAGCCTGGTGAAAGGCTTTGACCATCTCTTTAAACTCGAGTTTCTGATGACCTGGCCCTTCTGTACTGGCGTAGGAGGCTTTCGGGGCAAAAAAGGTCACCGGATTGTATCCCCAGTAGTTCTTGAGCTGGGTTCCAGTCAGAGGATTAACGCGCCGCATTTCGTTTTGGTTAAATTCCTGCACTGGCATCAATTCCACGGTGGTGATTCCTAATGCTTTAAAATAGGGTATTTTCTCTATCAAACCCCGATAGGTTCCAGGATGGGCAACCTGTGCGCTGGGATGTATAGTACAGCCACGTACATGTGTTTCGTAAATAATGGTATCGGACCAGGGATGTCGAAGGGGACGATCTCCCTCCCACGGGTAATATTCATGTATGAAAATACACTTAGGCATGGCGTGCGCATCATCTTGAGGAGCAGAAGAATCATATCCTTGAGCCGGCCCAAAATCCCAATCGGCGAGCGGGGTGATTCCAGTGGCATACGGGTCGAGAAGGAGTTTATTTTTATTGAAGCGATGCCCTTCCTCCGGACAATAAGGCCCCTCAACTCGGTAGGCATAGAATTGACCAGAACGAATTCCTTGGACCCACACGTGCCATACATCACCGGTGCGGTGACTCTTCGTATCCAGCGCAATCCTCCGGGAAGGGGTTGTATCCTCAGCGTTCTTAAAGAGTTCTAGCCAGACACGGGTGGCATGACGGCTAAAGAGGGCAAAGTTTACCCCATCGCCTCGGGGATGAATTCCCAGGGGGAGAGGAGTGCCGCTTCGTACCGCACCAGATTCACATACATCTTGTAAGTACTCAGAAAACACCTGTTCAGACCTGATTATCTCTCCACTTTCTTCTCTTTCTCCCCTCGTCCCCATATGAATTTTCCTCTCCAGATTACTGAATTTAGAAATAGAAGCAGGACGCTCATGCTCCCGAACTTGTCAATCTCGTAATAGTTTCCTCTACAGCCCTCTTGTCTGAAATCATGGGTCACTGTTCTGGTTCACGGAAAGGCACCAGCAGAAGCGGAACATGAGATTGCTGAGATATTTTCGGTGTGATACTTCCCGACCAAAAGGCATCTGTACCCTTTTTTCCATGAGTTCCTAAAACAATGAGATTTACCTTGAGACGTTGGGCGGTATGTACAATACTTGTAACCGGATCTCCTCGACAAACCTCAGCGGTCGCGGAGAGTTCTTGCGCCCACAATTGAATCACCTGACGATTTAAATATTCCTCAGCTCCTTCTTGGGTAAGATCCAGGAGGGCGGCGGTTGTACCGGGTAACAACATTGCCGTTGCTGCCTGTTGACCAGGCAGAGTATGCAGGGTATGGACAACCATAAGAAGATGTAAGGTTGCCGCACAGGCACGAGCAAGATCAGCCGCTACCACCAGCCCCTGCTCGTGCTCAGGATCACCATCGAGAGGGACCAGGAGTCGCCGGCAACTGAAGGATGAGTCAGCTCCATGACTGGAAGGTCGAATAAGGAGGACGGGAGAGATAGCAAGGGCAATCACTTGTTGAGCAATACTGCCAAAGAGCCAATCGCGCAAGCCACCGTACCCATGAGTGCACATGATCACCAGGTCAAATTCCAGCTCTTCTATATGCTCTGCGATAGCTACTGCTACATCGTGTACTTCAGCGGTATGTACATGCCACTCTACACGTAGATCAGAGGGAAAAGCGCGGATCGCTACCTCGTGTAAATAGGCCATAGCCTCCTCTGGATCTCTCAGGTGCCGTTCGCCATGTATTTCCTCGGGAGCGTTATGCTCGATCACATGGATGAGGGTCACCCAGGCTCCTAGAGTGCGGGCCAGGTAAGCAGCCGCCGGGAGTACCGCCTCGGCTAACCGCGATCCGTCGAGGGGCACCAGTAAATGCTTAAACATCCTTTCACCCTCCAAACACAGTTTGATACAACAAATAAAAGTTTAAGGAGAGGATCAACACCGCCACGATACTGATCAAGATCTTCGTGATCAGATGATTTACCAGCACCCCCATTATATCGCTCCGATTCGTAAACTGGAGGAGAGGAATAACCGCAAAGGGCAAACCGAAGCTCAACACCACCTGGCTAATAACTAAGGTACGCGTTGGGTCTAAGCCGAGAGAAATGACCACAAGGGAGGGTATGATGGTGACCAGACGACGGACCCAAACCGGGATATGTCGGTGGAGAAATCCCTGCATCATGACCTGACCAGCCATGGTCCCCACCGAAGAGGAGGAGAGACCAGAAGCCAACAAGGAGATCGCAAACACCCAGCTTGCTGCTGACCCCAGTAGTGGCTCCAGGGTGCGGTGGGCCTCTTCAATCGTACCGACATTGGTTAATCCCTGTCGAAAAAAAGTTGCTGCAGCCATAATCAGCATCGCTGCATTGACCAGACCGGCAAGGCTCATAGCAATCAGCACATCCACCACTTCAAAATGAAGAAGACGACGCAACTGGATAGGATCCCGGACAACAATCCGGTCTTGAGTCAGGGCGGAGTGGAGAAAAATGGCATGAGGCATCACGGTTGCTCCCAAAATTCCCGTCGCCAGTAGCACACTTTCCGATCCAGAAAACTGAGGCACCAGCGAATAGAAAAGCACCTCTCCCCAGTCAGGACGATCCCATATGGTCTCGATGACATAACAGACAGCCACCACTCCCACCAATGCTGTAATAACAGCCTCCAGTGGTCGAAACCCATACCGTTCCAACCCTAAAATCACGAAAGTCGCGATGGCCGTCAGGAGCCCAGCCACTCCTAATGGGATACCAAACAACAGATTGAAACCCAGGGCTGCTCCCAGAAACTCGGCGAGATCGGTGGCCATGGCCACAAACTCCATGCAAACCCACATCACCCAGACCACTGGCCGAGAAAAATGCGTCCGACACTGCTCGGCGAGGTTCATACCCGTGGCAATACCGAGCTTGGCGGCAAGGGTCTGGATAAGCATGGCCATCAGATTACTGGCCATGATGACCCACAGAAGGGTATAGCCAAACTGGGCCCCACTCTGGATATTGGTCGCAAAGTTGCCCGGATCTACATAGGCAACACTGGCGATAAAGGCTGGTCCCAGGAAAGGGAGCAGACGAGCGATTCTCCCTCTTTTACTATGACCTGCGAGGACTTCTGTGGCTGCCTTACGTGTTCCACTATCCCCTGATCTTTCTTTAAAGTTAGCCATGGTTGGTTACGAGGCCAGAAGGTTCCTTCTCTCTGACCTCTTTTCGCTTCAGCAACAATTTAATGGACTTGTCCCCTTATCTCGCCCTGGGGGTGTTGTTGGGTATGCACATTGAGATAAATTGCACCGGCTTTTATCTGGGCTAGCAAATCACTTAGAGACTTCCCTGCCAGCGGGCCAGTTAAGTCGGCTGCCTTTATAGTCCCTTCCGCCAGGGTCCCACTGAATTTCTTCTCGATCAGTTTAGGTTGCGGTGTAGATGGAGCAGGATACAACCAGACCACCACCTCGCCATTCTTCCCTTTAGGAGCTAAATGGAGGTGCGCCATATTGACATTCTCAATGTTTTGTACAGTCAGCTTATAGTGTAACTCGCTTTTGTCCTTGTTGAGGGAAAAAGTGGCTTTCCCATGTGCCTTCGTTTTTACCGCCGGAACTTGTTGTTTGCCATTCAGGTTCGCTACAAAACTCGGTTTCGTCGCCGCAGAGCTAAAACTTACCAAAGTTACTATAATAAAGGCAACCGTCAATCCAGCAAATATGGTTTTCATAAGACCCTCCTTTGTAGAGATACTGGAAAAGTGTAAAGAGAGAGATATATGTAAATAAGTAAGTAAGTATGACTAAGCATTTTTCACAAAAGTCAGGAGTAGGGTGGGCTGTGCCCACCAACACAGCAATGGGTCTTCTTCGGTGGGCTGAGCCCACCCTACATGCTATACACCAAAATGCCAGAAATTTAGTCATAGTTACTTATCAGTTGGGATTAGCGGCCCACCTCCTTCTCTGGGTAAAATTTTAGTGTAAATATCTTCATCCGAGCGATGAAGCATTTTTTATAAGCATAGCATCGTGGGTCCTCGAAAAAAGTCAGCGAAAAACTCTTTATTTTGTAGGACTCTTGCTTACACCCTGATCAGTCTTTGTCCTACATGAAAGGAGATAAGACTAGAACTGATCGCTTCGATTTTGATCCGAGTGACCAGGGAATATAATCTCTCCGGGGGATTGGGTTCTCTGAGAAAGCGGACGAGGTCGCTGGATCAATTCCCAAACGTCTCAGGAGAAAAGGAAGCATTGAACCGGCCAGGGTTCCCCATAGCACCACTCCCACAAGGGAAACGCCAACCGTAATGGCCACTAACAACCAGTGGGTACCATACATATTGGAAAAAAGCGACCAGAGAGTAATACGTAAAAAACCGATCAGGCCGAGAATCGAACCGGGTGCCGGACCGGACAAGATTTCTCGATGCATCACACGCCACCAGTCAAGCAGAGTGACCTCGCCGAGTGCTAAAACGCGAATGATCAGAATGGATGCTTGGGAGCCAGAGTTACCTCCACTGGAAATAATCAGGGGAAAAAAGAGGGCAAGCACTACGGCCCGCTCTATTTCCTGTTCGAAGAAGTCCATGGCAGTGGCGGTGAACATCTCCTCTAAAAACAGGATGACAAGCCAAATCGCTCTCTTTTGTACCATACTCGAGAGAGCACTGTGCATATAGGGCTCGTCCAGCGCCTCCATTCCTCCAATTTTCTGGAAGTCTTCGGTTGCTTCTTGCTCCGCGACATCGAGGACATCGTCAATAGTGACAATTCCGATGAGTACCCCTGCCGAATCGGTTCCCGGGAGGGCATAACGGTCTTCATGCCTAAAGACGGCTACGGCTGTTTCCTGGTCATCAGTCGCTTTTAAAGCTACCACCCGGTGATCCATCAGATCAGACACCCGCTTGGTCAGGGGTGAGAGCAAAAAGTGACGAATACGAATATCATCAACCAGCACCCCCTGCTCATCGATCATATAAATATAAATAACACTGAGTGTCTCACTGTCCTGCCCATACCGGCGAATATGATCGAGCACATACTCCACTGTCCAGTCTGGTCGTATTCGCACATAATCTGGGGTCATCAGACGACCAATACTCCCTTTCGGGTATCCCAGTTCAGGGGCGGACATCTGCCCCTTCTCCCCTGGTGGGAGAAGGCTGGGATGAGGAGGATAGGAGGCACTTTTTACCCCCTCACCTTGATCCTCTCCCCCAAGGGAGAGGAAAATGATGATTTCCCTTCCTGGAAAGACGCATTTTCTATGATTCCATGATACCATTGATACCACGCACAAGGCTAGCAGTCATGTTTCATCGGAGTTTCAGACTGTGTATACTCTTTCTGTTTGCAGGTGCAGAAGAATAGAGGAGATCCTGTCTAAAAATTTGACAATATACTTCCCTTCCAAGTAAGTATCACTAAGCATTTTTCACAAAAGCCAGAGGTAGGGTGGGCCCCGCCCACCAACACAGCCAGGGGTATTTTTGGTGGGCACAGCCCACCCTACATTTTTATGGCGGTGAAGAGTGCAAGAAATTTAGTCATAGTTACTCAGGAAATATGACTCAATCTCATGACAGTATGTTCTAGGTTATGGACAATGATGGTAGGGTACATCTTTCAGAAAAGAGGATATGAGTGAGAAAGGCATAGCGTATCTGAGAGTCTGGCAAGGCATAGTTTTTGCTGATATAATTCGGTATAAATCTCTCTAGAGAGATGACCTGACAAGAGTAACAGGAAAAGATATGGCTCAGAGAAAAATCAGTAAACGGTTTCTTACCTTGAGTTTCACCCTGCTGGTTCTGGTATGTACGCTCGGTTTTTATTCTTATCGCCAGATCGAGCGGGAACGCGTCCGGCATCTCACTATGCTGACCCTGAAAGGAAATACTCTGATCTCTTCTCTGGTGGCTGGAACGCGAGTAGGGATGATGGGGATGTTTTGGAGTAAAGCCCAACTCCAGGCTTTACTTGAAGAGCTTGTTCGGGATCCAGATGTGCAGGTTCTGATCATCTGGAACCGACAGGGTGTACCCCTAGCAGAGGCTAGCAATGTTTCTGGATTTACTTTTTCTGCTCAACCGGATATACACCAAGCGCTTACTCAAGGAGCTACCACGACCCGTATGCTCGTTGCCTTGGGTGGAGAGGAGATTTTTACCGTTACTGCTCCTTTTCTCCCGGTAGCTCTCGATCAGACTTCGGGCCGATCGTTACAACATTTACACCAGATGCTGGGTATAATGCGGAAAATGATGCCTGAAACCGGGGAATGGTTTGTCCCGGAAAACTTGGCGGTGACCGTGGGACTCCGTACCACTACCATGAAGGTAGCTCTCCGGGAAGAGATCTGGAAGACTGTTATAGCTACCATGATCTGCCTCTTAGGGAGTGGTGTTGCTCTCTACTTTGCCCTGCGAGTAGAGCATACTCAGGCCATTCGTCATACCCTACAGGAAATGCGTACCTACACACAACATGTCATCGACAGCATGCCGAACGGCCTCATCTCGGTAGATGCCCAGGGAAAGATCCAGACGGTGAATCCCTTGGCGAGCCAGCTCCTTGGTCTTCCTATCTCTTCTCTCCAGGGGCGCTTCTTCTCCGAGATCTTTCCGAAAGGGGGGATTTCTCTGGCCGATACCCTCCACATGGGGAAAGCTATCATCGAGCAGGAGGTAGACTGGCATACGCCTGCAGGACATCATATCCCTTTCAGTCTAAGTGCCACGCCGCTCCGGGCGGACAATGGGATAATCCAGGGAGCGGTAGTCATGCTCCACGACTTGCGTGATCTCCGGGCTATGCAAGAGCAAGTGCAGCGAGCGGAACGGTTTGCGGCCTTAGGGCGGCTGGCTGCTGGGGTGGCCCATGAGATCCGAAATCCCCTAGGGGCCATCAAAGGGTTAGCTCAGTATTTCCAGCGCAAATGGAAGGACCTGCCAGAGGATCGGACTTATGCGGAGGTAATCGTGCGGGAAGTAGACCGCCTGAATCGCGTGGTGACCGATCTCTTGGAGTTTGCCCGGGTCCGTCCTCCCCAATATGAATCGCTTGATGTGCAAGTGCTCGTGCAACATGCAGTGACCCTGGTCATGCCAGATGCGCAGGCGAAGGGGGTACGGATCCAGATACAGGAATCCGCTGCTCCTTTTTATGCCGATCGAGATCAGATAACGCAAGTACTTCTCAATCTCTTACTCAATGCCATCGATGCTGTCACCACAGGTGATAACATCACCATCACCATTACCATTACAGACAGGGAAGGAGAGAAAGTAGAAATTCGAATCCAGGATACCGGGTGTGGCATTACACCCTCAGACCTTTCCCAGATCTTTGACCCGTTTTTTACCACCAAGAAAAAAGGGGCTGGTTTGGGATTGGCCATTGCCCATCAAGTGGTGGTGAGCCACCAAGGGACTATTGAGGTAGAGAGTACACCTGGTCAGGGAACAGAGGTGATCCTGCGGTTGCCCCTCAGACCGGTTCTGACTAGATCGACAGAGGAGATTGCAGAATGACCATGCTGCGACGCACCATTTTAGTGGTCGATGATGAGGAGAGTCAGCGCACCATGCTGCGTGCTGTACTCCAGGCAGAAGGGTACGCAGTCGAGGAGGCCGCAACGGGTGCAGCAGCTCTCCATTCTGTCACTGAACGTGGATATGATCTCATCTTGCTTGATCTCCGTTTGGCCCAGGAGAATGGCCTGGAAGTGCTGCGAGGCATCAAACGGCAGTGCCCTAGGCTCCCTATTCTCCTGATCACCGCCTATGCCTCGATCAAAACGGCAGTAGAGGCGATGAAGGAAGGAGCATATGATTATCTCACCAAACCGCTGGACATTGAAGAACTCCTACTCACTATTGCCAAAGCGCTCGATCACTACACGCTGCAAGCCGAAAATGTCCAGCTCAAGGCTCAGATGGAGGCACAGAAACGCTTTCCGGACATCCTTGCAACCAGTGCTGCTATGCAGCGCGTGTTGGAGAGCGTTATACTCGTCTCCCCCACTGAGGCTACGGTGTTGATCACTGGGGAGAGTGGGACCGGCAAAGATATGATTGCTCGGGCGATCCATCGGCACAGTAGCCGATGCACTGGTCCCTATATCCCGGTGAATTGTGCTGCCTTGCCGGAATCGCTCCTGGAGAGTGAGCTATTTGGCCATGAGCGTGGGGCGTTTACCGGTGCGGTGGAACGGCACCCGGGTCGGTTCGAACGGGCGCATGGCGGGACACTATTTTTGGATGAAGTGACACAGCTTATACCAGCAATGCAGGCTAAACTCCTCCGAGTGCTGCAAGATCAGACCTTTGAGCGGGTGGGTGGAACGAAGCCTCTGCGTGTTGATGTCCGCATCATCGCAGCGACCAATGCTGATCTGCCAGAACTCGTCCGACAGGGCACGTTTCGTGAGGATCTCTACTACCGCCTCAATGTCTTTCCATTGCACCTACCCCCTCTCCGAGAGCGGAAGGAGGATATCCCTCCACTCGTGGAATATTTTCTGCAGCAGTTTCAGACAAAGCATCAGCGTCCGGTGAAAGGCTTTACTCCCAAAGCCTTCGATTGCCTGGTACGCTATGCCTGGCCTGGGAATATACGCGAACTCAAAAATACGATAGAGCGGGCGCTTATTCTGACGCGTGGTGAGTACATTACTCCGGCTGAACTACCTCCATCTTTACAGTCAGCAGAGGAAGCATCATCAGAGTCCCCAGCGCTGCGTCCAGGAATAAGTATTAAGGAGTTGGAACGAGAACTCATCCGAAAAACCTTAGAAACCACTAGGGGGAATCGCACCCTGGCAGCAGAAATGTTAGGTATTACGCGAGCGACACTCTACAATAAACTCAAAGAGTATCATTTGACCGATCTGTAAAAAATTTAGACATAACCCCTCTTAAAACAAAATCCACTGTCTAATTTTTTGACAAGTTTTTCACCACGGAGACACGAAAAGCACAGGTGACGACCGGGCTTCCCTAAATTGCGCTCCGAGAGGAGCGGAACAGCTTGCCTTACCTTCTCCGTGTCCTCCGTGTCTCCGTGGTGAAAAGAAATATGCTTTTGGTACAGGATGTGCTTGCTCACCGTAAGATATGCTAAGTGATCTGCAGAAGAAAGGAGAAAGCTCCGATGATGGGAATGGGTGGTATGATGGATGGAAACATGGGGTTCTGGATGTTCTTCAATATGCTCTTTTGGATTCTTTTGCTGGTGGGCATTGTCCTCCTCGTGGTATGGGCGGTGCAAAGAATGGGAGGTGGTGGGCTCAGTTCCGAGGAGTCGGCCCTGGATATCCTCAAGAGACGGTATGCGCGAGGAGAGATCAGTAAAGAAGAGTATGAAGAAAAGAAACGGGATATTCTGTAGAGAAAAGAAGCAAGAGAGAAGGAGCAAACAGTGGGGAGTAATCGTCTATTACTGCTAGCTATAGGGTTGATTGTGCTCGGACTAATAGGGATATTGCTCACAGCCCCATCCAGCAGGTGGTTTGGCTTTGGTGGTGGCATGATGCCGATGATGGGTGGTGGAATGATGGGGGGTATGATGAACCAGGAACAGATGCGACAGATGATGCAAGAGATGATGGGTGGCCTCCTCCCACCCGGAATCAACCCGGAGGATCTGCCTGATCCACAGAGCGAAGGAGCCCGACTGTTGACCCGCTCCTGCACCCAGTGCCATAACCTCCCCAGTCCCGCCATGCATACGGCGGAAGAGTGGCCTGCTGTGGTGCAGCGTATGGTCGCCCGCATGTCCATGATGGCCCGGATGGGCGGGATGGGTATGATGCGCATGATGCCCCAAATAGAGACTCCTTCTGGGAAACAGCAAGCAACGATCCTGAGTTATCTCCAGAGCCATGCTCTCCGCTCTATAGTTCCCGATGTGCTTCCTTCTCCCAGGTCACCTGAAGCCGTCACCTTTCAGAATGTTTGTTCCCAGTGTCACGGTCTTCCAGATCCTGCCCTCCATACCGCTGAGGAATGGCCTACCGTGGTGGAACGGATGCGAGGTAATATGCGAACCATGGGAAAGCGTGTGATCACTGAAGAGGAGAAAGAGGACATTGTGAGCTATTTGACCAGGAATGCGCGAGAGTAAAGGCTATTTCAGAGCATAAAGCTGGAGCAAAGAACATGTGGATCTTGGTGTTGAAAATTTTCTTCTGGGCTGTAGCGCTAAACTTCATCTGGGAAATGACTCAAGCATACGCCTACACAGAGATGGGGCCGACTCTTCTGGATGGTCTCCTCGTCTGTGGATGGGCGAGCCTCGGTGATGGTCTCATTGTCCTGGGAATCTACGGGGCGGGTGTGGTCATCTTCTGCCGAGTAGATTGGATCCGGCACCCTGGGGTTGCGGAGTATTTCCTGATGATCAGCACTGGTCTGCTTGTGAGTGTGATTATCGAGCTCGATGCGGTGTACCGTCAGGGAAAATGGGGCTATCTCCCGAGTATGCCGTTCTTCCCCTTCTTCGGTGTTGGTCTGTTACCGGTACTCCAGATGATCCTGCTGCCTCCTCTCATCTTTGCCATTGTTGCCAAGAGGACGTAGTGGTAGCTAAGGCCCAACGTAGGCTGTTTCTTGTCTGTCAAATTTTTTGACTCAAAGAAAGCTCCTATTTCTCTACCGGCCGGGATCTGATTTCAATCTTGCACTAGAGTTCTTGACAGAGGGACATCATGCGTGATATATATTTAATGTGCAGTGCAAAAATTCTGGAGAAGTATGCTTGTAGTGAAGCAGAGAGAAAATGCCTTCCGGTGTGGTTCTGTGTGCCTCTGATAATCAAGGCACAACGCAAAAGGACATAAGGGGCGTGAGAAGGATTTGGCAAGATAGAAAAATACGAGGGCTGAAAATCTGTTCGATCATCGGGAATGTGCTCTTTCTGATCCAAAGTGGGTGGTCTGCACTCTGGCCCCTTTATCCCCCATCCCATATGCATAGTGTAAGGCCCCTGGTAAGCATCACCAGTCAAGGACACCACGACCATCACTCTGCTCATCAGCATCAGGCCGTGCTCCACCGTGATGGGTCCTTAGTCTGGTATAACGTCTATCCGGATGCGCACCGTGTCAAAATGTCGTTTAGGGAAACTGATCCCCAGGAAACCTCCCCACAACATCTTCTTCTTTTGACCTCTGATGGAAGAGAGCTTTTTCAGAAAGCTAGAGCCTATTCCTTCCTCTGTATCCCTTCCCTATTCGTTTTTCCCCGAACCAGTTACAGCGAATGGAACAGGCCAGTATACGGCCTGTTGCCTGCTGCTGGATATATCTTCCTTCTTGATCACCCTCCAAAAAGCCTCTCTGACAGTTTAGCTGTTGTTTAGCCACTTTTCCGTTTTTTGTTCTTAGGAGCAAAGCGCCCAGCTTGGGAAGAGAGAAACACGAGGGGAGATGCTCTCCATTCGTCCTGCTCGGAAAACATGGTGCCTGCTGTAAGCCATTCGGTCTCCAGGAAACCAGGCTGGCAGCAGAGTAGCATGGGGAGTGGGAAGCATCCCGCGTGATGCAATGTCCACTCTACGAAGACATGGCAGCGTTAGATTACCGTTAGATACGGTAATCCTCTCTCGTCAAGGCTTAGCTTCCATGAACGCTTTACTAATTCGAAGAAGGAGGATAGATATGAATTTCCGCACCAATTCGGGCAAAATCTTTCTAGCAGGTATTATTCTTGCCTGTTTGTCAGGGGGATGGATACTGTCTGTCCGCCAGCAAGTGTCACAAAGTAATTCGGAAACCCAATTGTCTTTCCAAGATGGAGATGGTTTTAGCCTGACAGGGGTTCTAGGACTGGGTCAGCTAAAAGCAAAGTTACCTCCTCTAAAAGATATAGGTGGGGATTTTACCCTCACCGGACATCAAGGAGATGCTATCAGTTTGCGGGATTATCGTGGGAAAGTGGTCTTGCTGTTTTTTGGCTACACTAACTGCCCAGATGCCTGTCCACTCGCTCTATCTGAGATGAAGCAAATCATGCATCTACTCGGAGAACACGCCACACAGGTGCAACCGCTTTTTATCACCTTTGATCCAGAGCGGGATACTCCCGAACATCTGCAAACCTATCTAGCGTATTTCCACCCCAAGATTTTAGGGCTCACAGGTTCCCCAGAAGCCATTGCTCAAGTCGCTAAGCAGTATCAGGTACTCTACGTTAAACAGGAGGCTGAATCGGCAGCAGGATATTTATTTGCACATAGCACGTATCTGTATCTGATTGATCAACAGGGACAGGTACGGCAACGCTATAGATCGGGTAGTACTCCTGTGGAGCAGATGGTAGAGGATATACAATACCTGCTCACAGCCTCAAATGCTTAACCGGTTTTGCTGGTACGAGGAGCATATAAACTGACAAAAAACACTATCAAAAGGAGAAAAGTATGCAACCTGTTCGCAACGGCTTCTTTTGGATTACCGTGATGGGCTTTGCTTTCCTGATGATTGGTTACACGGGGAGCATGTGGGCGGCTATGCCTTCCGATATTCAGGTGCAGGGGGCATGGGTGCGAGCTATGCCTCCAAACGCCACCACCTCCGCTGCTTATATGGTAATAGAGAACAAGGGGACCCAGGATGATCGGTTGATCGCTGCGCGCTCGCCAATTGCTGGCAAGGTGGAACTGCATAACGTTCAGAAGGAAGGCGACCTGATGAAGATGTTCCCGGTTGAGCATATCGATGTGCCTGCGTCCGGTTCTACTGTGCTACAACCAGGTGGCTTTCACATTATGCTTATCGATTTGAAAAACTCAAAGGTTGGAGACCAGGTTCCTCTGGTGTTGACCTTCCAGCAGGCCGGAGACATAGAGCTTTTAGTTCCGGTGAAAGAAAGCCAAATGGGACAGAAATTACCTATGCAGCACCACCACAGGCAGTAACCAATTATCTCTAGCCTCCTGAGATCTTCATAAGACTCTTAGGGGGCTACAATGGAAAGGAGTGGCTCGTTTATGAAGGGTTTGTTTGTGACTACCCTCTGGTATATGCTAACGATTATAGCTGGTCTGATCCTTGCCACTGACGCTATATACGCCCATGAAGGGCAAGAGGTGGGTCCATACCTGTTTAAGGTGGGGTTCCTCGTCGAACCTGCCTTTGAGGGGCTAAAAAACGGTGTGGAACTTCAGGTAATGAAGAAGGTCCAGGAAGAGGATAGAGAGCATGTGCACGGTCATGCCCATAGTGAAGCGCCCCAGATAGAGAGTGCAGAGCTGATACAAGTACACACACACGGCAAGGGGAGCCCAAACCTTGAAGAGCATGGAGCTATCTTCAGTTCACCGGTGCTGCATCCGGGAAAGACTTTCGTTTTTAAGGTGCCGCAGGAGCTCGAGGGGCTGAAAATCCCATATCACAGTCATTTGAGTGCGGAGACAGCAGGATCGATCACAGTCAATGACGCTGCGGAGCTCTCGGGTACAGTGAAAATAGAGATCCGTGATCAGGCCTTTCATCCGGCTGACATCACGGTGAAACCAGAGACGACCCTTGAGTGGATCAACAACGACTCTACTCCCCAAACGGTGACAAGTGGTTTTCACTCTGGATTTGGGCATACACATGCCCATCAGGGAGCTCATGAAACCCATAAACACACGGAAAAACTCGTTCCGGTAGAGGGCTTGGAGAATACACTCCAGGTAGAAGTTACTCACGTATCCAGTGGGACATCAAAGACCCTAAAACTACGGCCGATCCTTAATGACCCAGGCCACTACACAGCAGATTTGATTCCCACCGCTCCCGGACAGTATCGATTCCGGTTTTTTGGCACTGTCGAGGGCAGAGAGGTGAACGAAAGCTTTGAGTCGGGACCGGGACGGTTTGACGACGTCCAATCTGCTGCTGAACTCCAGTTCCCGGAAAAACTCCCTTCAGTCCGTGAAATTGCGGGGGTGGTGAGAGGGGCAAGCAGTGTAGCAGAGCAGGCCCAGGACACCGCGCTCCAAGCTCGGGATAGCGCTGGCTCTGCCAGTAATTTGGCTATTGCAGGGCTCATACTGGGGGCCATAGGTCTCATCTCCGGAGTGAGTTCCCTAGTGGTGACGCGTAGGAGGCGATAAGTGCTGATGAGAACGAAAGGGCTCGTCTTTAGTGCTGTGCTTTTCCTGTGCCAACTCGGGCTAACATCGATCGTGTACGCCCACGCCAATCTCGCTCGGGCAGAGCCAGCACCCAACGGAGTCCTGAAGCAGCCTCCAACCCAAGTGATCCTCTGGTTTACCGAACCTATTGCCCCTGAGTTCAGTGCTATCCGGGTTCTGGATGTGCAAGGCAAACGGGTGGACAAGGACAATAGTGTTGTGGATAGTAATGACCGCACTGTGATGTCCGTTCCTTTGCCGTTGCTGTCCAATGGAACCTATACTGTTGCCTGGAAGAACGTTTCTACCATCGATGGGCATAATGTTCGGGGTTCGTTTGTATTTTCCATAGGAGAACCGCCAACAGGAGTATTACTCTCCGAGGTCCCAACACCACCACTCCTCCAGTCTCCACTGGAGCCCCTCCTTCGCTGGCTTGCCTTCCTGGGTGCCCTCACTATAGTAGGTGGTCTGGGCTTCGAGCTGCTTGTGTTACGACCGGTCCTAATGGGTGGCAGGTCTAGCAGAAATCTGCGCAGACTGCGGGAACAGTTCTCCTCTCGCCTGCTCAAGCTTATCTGGCTGGCTGTGGGGATGTTTCTTGGGGCCTCTTTAGGGCAACTCATTTTACAGACAGCGATAATCCATGATTCTCCTCTGCACGAGATCCTTGGTCGCCCGCTCCTCTCTGTCCTGATGAACACGGACTGGGGACATCTCTGGCTCTGGCGGATGGGGTTGCTCCTGAATATCGCGGCTATCCTGGGGCTGGTCTGCATTGTTCCACGCTGGGAGCTCGGCAGTGAAGCGCAACAAGAGTCCCTTATTTGGTTCTCGCTCACCTTTGCTCTGGCCGTTAGTGCGGGTGTGCTTCTCACCTTTAGCTTGGTGAGTCATGGAGCTGCCACCACAGAGGTGCGGGGTGCTGCAGTCTTCTCTGACTATCTCCACTTGCTGGCAGCCGGATTTTGGGTGGGCGGACTGTTCTCTTTTGCTCTGGGTATCCCGCTCATCCTGCAGCACCAGCCTAAAGCGGAGCGACGTGCGGTGCTGTCGGCTCTGGGAACCAGATTCTCTGCCCTAGCCATCCTCAGCGTGGGTACCCTCATTATCACCGGGTTTTACAACACCTGGGCACAAGTTACTATTCTCCCCGCCCTCTTAACCCCGTATGGGTTGGCGTTGATAAGTAAACTTGCTCTGATAGTGCCGCTGCTCCTCTTGGGCGCCCTCAACCTCCTATGGGTAAAGCCACGCTTGGCCAAAGAGGATCGAGCCGGGAAGTGGCTACGGAGATTCGTCACTGGCGAGGCGATCCTAGCTGTCCTCGTGCTGTTGTCTGTGGGGATGCTCACCGGTCTAGAACCGGCTCGTCAGGTGGCCTCTCGTGAAGGAGTCGGCCAAGAACAAAATCTGACGTTCCAGGACACCGTAGAAGGTGCAGATATTAAACTGACTATTGAGCCAGGACAGGTGGGGCCAAACCAGTTCATGATCTCCCTCACCGATCAGCGTGGGAATCCTATTCAGAATGCCTCTGATGTGCGCCTTTCTCTCACCTATTTAGGTGCTGATCTGGGAGAAAACATAGCGTCCGCTGCATCTCTGGGTGATGGGAGGTATCGACTAGCAAATAGACTTCTCAGTATCGCTGGTCCCTGGCAAGTAGCGCTGGTGGTGCGGAGACCAGATGCCTTTGATGCTCGAACCGCCTTCCGATTTGAGATTACTGCTGGCGGAGGAGTGGGTAGTGCAGTGGTTGCCCCCTCTCAGGATACTGGCATGCTGCTCTGGGGAGGGGAGCTGGCGCTCTTGGGATTCTTATTCATTGTGGCTGGTATCCCGTTTGGTGGCTGGGGGACTCGCGCCGGTGCAATGGCCATGGGGTCCGGGATGGCTTTTTTTCTAGCCGGGTTAGTGTTGGTCGTGCACACCCAGCTTGGAGAGACGGACAGGGAAGAGGTACTCCTGAACCCCTTCCCCCCTACTCCTGAATCGCTGACGGTGGGTCAGAGGGTCTACGCAGAAAACTGTCAGTTGTGCCATGGAACCACCGGTCGAGGGGATGGTCTTCTAGCTAGAGAGCTCAATCCGTCACCGGCAGATTTGGTTGTGCACGTTCCCTTGCACCCTGATCGTGCGCTGTTCCGTTTTATTCGTGATGGCATAGCTGGCACGGCAATGGCCCCTCTTGGAGGAAAACTGTCCGACGAGGAGATCTGGCACGTCATTAATTACATTAAAACCTTTGATTATAGTACTCACTAAGTAAGTATGACTAAATTTCTTGCACTCTTCAACTCCATCAGAATGTAGTGGAAAGAAACCCAAAGGCTTGGGCCAAGTCATGGGCCAGTTGCAAGAGGGAACCGGTGGGCATGCCGGGCATGACCAGCGAGTCCAGGAAGGTGTAATAGGTCTGATGGCTCTGGCGGAAATCTTCCATCTGTTTCCAGCTCATCGGTTTTCTCTCCTTTCCAACAGTGTATCCAATTTGCTTTCCATCCGCTCCAGCCGCTTGTCAAACTGAGTGGCCCAGATGGAGAGCCGTTCATCGAGGTGGGTAATACTCTCCGTGAGACGTTGACTCTCGGCATCAATCTTGTCACTGAGACGCTGATCTACTGCATCAATCTGCGCACTGAGACGCTGGTCCACCACATCAATCTTGTCGCTGAGCCGGAGTTCCAATTGGGTGACCCGCTGATCAACAGTGTCGATCCCTCGTTCCAACCGTCCGAAGCTGACCAGCTTACTGAGCACGAAGAGCATGGCCCCCATACTCAGCCCCCAAAAGGCTCCCCAAATACCATACGCCTGAAAGAGTTGTTCCCAGGTCATTGGTGCTTCTCCTCTATGGTGATCTCTCCTGTGTCTAACTCCTGTTGGGTGACGGCAAAGATCTGGGGTCTCCCCCGAAATCGGATCATTCCGTAGAGCCAGGTCACACGATGCTGTGTTGGCTCTTCTATGCGTGCGCATATTACCCCTTTGTATTCCAGGAATTCGCTTTTATACAGGCACTTCATGATTTCCTTTCCTCTTCCGGGATCACGCGGACGGGGAATATTGCTCTCGTGATCATGCAGTCTCTATTGGCAGCTTTCCAGTCCTCAGCACACTGACGTGACAACGACACGCCTATCGTTTTTCCGGGACCCCCAAGGCTATCCGCAGCCCGTTCCTGTAAGCGATAGACCATCAAGGGCTGTGCTTACCCTGTCTGATGGTAGGCACGCTCCCGATGCGAATCAATCGCGGCATCGAGGAGACGAAAGAGCTGATGGCATTCCTGGGCGACCGGTGACGCGGGGTACCACATCCCACGATCCTGCAAACACGACTGGAGAAACCCAATATCGTGGGTGGCGAGTGCGACAAGATACCGTAGTGTGTCCATTACTTCACCTCCTCTGCGGCAACCCAGACTCGTCCGTTGATTTGGAGCTCCGTTTTCTGGGGATTCGTTTTCTTATACGCTGGTACTCTTTCGCGTGCGTCTCGTGTCATACTGGCTCTCCTTTCTTACCGGAAGTAACCGAGTACCGTCTTGAAAATCGATGCTAAGAGTGTGATACCAGGCTTCGTAGCTAGCATATTAGCGAACTCTCCTCGGGCTCCGGGTAAAGGATTGCTTTGAGATTCACGGGAGGACTAAGCGGCTCAAACACTATCGTGACGCTCTTCACTGGCTCGAGCGAGTCTGACAGGACGTCAAAGTCGCTTATGCATTCTACTAATAATGGCCATGGCGGGTAGTCAACTTCTACGTCTGCGTACACGTGATATCTCCCTTCCCCGGAGCCACTGCGTAGCAGGAGTCCGGCGTTTGGGTAGTCTACGCCGTGGTGCTTTCTGCCGTGATACTCTTGTGGGAGACTGTACATAAGCTGCGACGAGAAATCCTCCCAATCCATGTCAATTTGCTGAAGGATAAAGTGTCGCTGCTTTTCAGCCTGTGGATGAAGCAGCCAGGGATCTATCAAGAGCAATCTCCCTGAGACTGTGTTCACCCGGCCAATCAACCTTCGGTTCTCCATGACGTTTTCCTCTCTTTTTTGGCAAGGCCATTCCTAGTAAGCAGGGAGAGAAGTCACTCAGGAGGACGAACCGATGCTACCACAAAGCATACAACAAGACCAGACCGCTCGTCAAGCAGATCCGGGCCAGTCCTGGAAAGACCATTTCCACCGAAATCCGTTCCAGCGGTTACCCCAGCTCACGAGCGACTTGTGGACAGAGATCGGTGAGCACGGTAGAAAAAAATCCACGTCGCGTACAACCGGATCTCAACACCATTCGTGCCACCGACCCACAGAGAGGCCAACCCCAACAGCCGCTTGGTCACCAAAAAGGCGTCCTCGATCCGCCACCGTCGCCGATACAGCGCACAGACCGGCTGCAAAACAACAGCAACGGAAAAAGCCCAGGTCGAAGATCAACAAGCCGCCCACCGGCAGCCGCTCTACGAGCTGGTCCCAGAAGGTTTTCTCGTTGGTCCCCGTTTCTGGGGTATACCACGCGGTGACCGGCACGTGGGTAAAGGCTTCCACCAGCATCACCATTTTGCCACCCAACACCGTGGTGTGCTCTTTCAGGCGGTCCAGTTGCTTTTTCAGCGCTTCCAACGTCGAGCCATCCGTAATCCAAATGGCACGAAAATGCTCCTGCACCGGCACCCACAACTCTTGACCTTGGAGGAGAGGCTGGGGAGAACCGTGCGTGGTTCGGATCCGGGAGATCACCTCCTGAAACACGTGCGCAAACAAAGAGGCTGGCACCTGCTGCCAAGCGTTGGGAGCGTGCCTGTTTCGACACCGAAAGCGCTTCGACCCACCAAAAGCCTTCTCGGGCCAACACCCGCAGGACTTCGGTCAGTGACGGGAGGCGGCGCCAGACCAGGCTCACCATCATGGCCGTCATGACGGACAACGTCAAGATCCGCTCACGCAGTTTGTCTGCCTGATCCGGCATCCGCAGCGGCGCAAAGGCTCCAGGGGTCAGGACCTCCATCAGCCGTTGCTCAATCTCTTCGACTGGAGGAATCGGAAAGTCCGAGCGGTGGCGGAAATCTGGATTGCTCACACGACGAGGCATTTTCTTATTTTTAGGCATCTGCTCTCTCCTCACTCAGGGTTATAGATGATGCCTCTCATAATAACAGAATACGCTTAAGTTGACACCAATGAGAGCCTACCCTACCCCTGGCTATGGTGAAAAATGCTTAGTCATAGCTACTTAGGTTCTCGTTGTGATAGAGGGCTTAGGAGGAATACCACCGCTTCGGGATAAACTTCGCGAAGAATCTCTACCCACTTCTGTTGAGACCCTTCGCTCCGCTCAGGGTGACAAAATGGTCGTGTCCTATGTTTCAGAATTAATTAAAAAAAACACTAGTCATAGTTACAATACCTTCGCCATTATATGGCGTTCACAGCCCCGATGAGGGCGATCTTGGCGGCGATTTGCTGCAGTACAATTGGATCCGGCGTTTGCGGGAGCAATTTTCATGTCTCGGCCACATAGTTGAGGCTGCGGAAGTGCGCTTTGATGGCAAGCACCCTGAAGTCGGGTTGTGTGGGTTGCAGTGTGTGCCGGAGGATCTGGACGACGTTGACCATGAAGAACGCCAGGGGAGCAGCGGTGGGGACTGGCGTCTCTTGGGCATGCATGAAGTCCTCCAGCCCCTAGTATTGCGTGGCATCGCGGAAGACGAACTCGATGTGGAAGCGCAAGGGATAGTATTCGATAATCTGGGCATAGGCTGGGGTCAGATCGCTGCTGAACAAAACGGTATGGGCACGAGCGTCCGTCTGGATTGGACGTTTGCCCACCATGAGCGGGGGCCAAAGATTTATGGGACGGCGTACTATGCCTTCGACAATAGCGTACTGTCGGTCCCATTGACGCGGTACATCAAAAGCTGGGGCAAACATTGGGGGAGCGAGCTGGAGTGCTCTCACCACATCCAATGGCAGGGGCAGTGGCGGCGCGTAGATGCCATCGCCGCAGCCCTGCGGCACGATCATCCGGAGAGTTTTCGGCCGGTCCACGTGCGGTGCCGCACTGGAGAAACCAAGCGGTTTGGGGCATTTACCAAAGTGGTGAGATGAAAGCGGTATGGACGGAAACGGCTGATCATTGTGCATGAGCACGAGGACCTCACTGATGCCTCTCGCTTTTTATTGACCAATGCCCGCCATTGGGAAAGTGGCCGAACCATTGAAACCTGGAGCTATCGTTGGGCCTCAGAGATCTTTCACGAGTAATGAATTGATCTTTTCCTCAATTTCCTCTAAAATTAGGTTGAATTTTTCCTCAAAGAAGAATTATTGTGTTGTTGAGTGGAGTAAAAGGGCTCTGAAAAAGGGAAACGTATGCTCACGTTATCACCACAGGTTGGAGATTTACTCTTACAGGTGACGCAGTCACAGGATCTTGAGGAGGCCCTCCATAAGGTTCTTCGAGATTATCTAGCTCTCAAGATCGCCTCACTCTCTACGGAAATTAGCTCTCTCGAGCAGAAATGGGGAAGCAGCTTCGCAGAGTTTAGAGAAAAGACCAAAGAAGACTATACCTATGAAGTAGAGAAAGATTTCTGGGAGTGGGAGCGACTGGAGACACTCAAAGCTCACTATCAGGCATTGCACGAGCGATGGAGGTAAGGGGCTTTCTCACTGAATTAGTGTCTAGCCTGACACTCTTGCCCTTTGTGGAATCAATCGATCTTCGCACAGAAGCTTTTACCGTAAAGGGACGGGTGTATCTGAAAGAGAGGGGATTTCTGGAGATCTATTTTAATGATCAAACTCAGACGGTAGCCGTGGCCTAGATTGAGGACAAGAAACGGAGATGGGGCATTGACCGAGACAATCTCCGTGGCTGGCACCGACACCCTCTTGAGAATCCTGAAGATCACCAGGCAATTCCAGCTATGGGGATTCGAGAGATAATAGAGGAGTTGAAAGAGGTATGGAGACAAGCTCAACAAAGAAAAAGCTAGAAGAGAGGTGAGGCCAGAGAACCCAGCGAGCGAGTGTCATCCAGGAAGTACAGTGGCAAGGATTGGTTGTTCTGATCAAGAGGAGATCCCTCGATGATCTACCGTTTTCTTGACCAGTATGCATTGCAGGTCTCACTTACCGAGAAACAGCTCTACCGTCAGTGGGAAGCGATTGCTCTCCCCGCCCAGCCCTGTGCGGTGCTTGTGTATCTGATCGAGCGTCGTGACCGCGTGGTTTCCCGGGCGGAGTTATATGAGCAACTCTGGCCGGGGCTGCGCATCATCGCACGGTATTGGATCAGGGTATTCTCCGGATACGCCAAGCGTTGAGCGACAATCATCAGACACCATCGATCATCAAGACCGTCCCCAGTCACGGATATCAATTTATCCCACCGGTAGAAGTCATTGAAGAGTCTTTTCCCGAAGAATAACCTCTCTCACCCTTTATTGCCGGGCCTCCTCTCACTCATCCCCGCTCCTTCTTTGGACGTCAACGGGAATTGAAGCGTTTGTTCCAGTTGTGGCAATATCCCCCCTCCAGCATGCGGTTATTCTCGGACCACGACGGAGTGGGAAAACCTCGTTACTCCACTATTTGCGGCGTATTACTACCACGCCAGCTCATCGATTACGTCCGGGACAGAAGACCGATTGGCTCCTGCATCCACAACGGTATCGCTGGATTTATATAGATTTTCAGGATCAACGGTTTGGAAAACAGACCTGGTTTCTGGGGTATCTGCTGGAGCATCTGCACTTGTCCTGGCCTGCATCAGCCCAGAGAGACCAATGGGATACTGACTTCCTGGCTGACTTTCTGAATATCGTCAGCACAAACCTGCGGACCCCAACTCTTCTGCTGCTGGATGACATGGGGATCGTCTTGCAGCGCTATCCCGAACTGGATGAGGCTTTCTGGGAAAGCTTACGCTCATTAGCAGCCCACGGTGTAGAGGGCCATTTAGGATTCGTAGTCGCCACGCAGGTTCCACTGGAAGATCTCGTACGACAGAGTGCCTTCAGTTCTCCATTCTTTAACATTTTCGCCAATGTAGAAGAGTTGGGGCCTTTGACCGAGTCAGAAGCGCGAGAGCTCATAGCCAGTTCTCCTCCCCCCTTTCCACCCGAGGATATCGACTGGATCCTGGAGCAAAGCGGTTGCTGGCCCCATCGCTTGCAAATTCTCTGCCGGGAATGCCTCCTCGCTTTAGAATGTGGTAAAAAAAGTGAGTCTTGGCGAGAAGAGGGATTGCGACAGATTACACAGTTCCCATATTAAAGAGAAATAGTATGCATCCACCTCCTCCCACACCCAAATGGCTTTTTCTGGATAGCCCGAGCATTCATCCCAACGTGCTGGTGAGAAGCCTGCAACTCTTTTGCTGGTGCTTCTTCCATCCTGCGGCTGTGCGCAATTATCTAGTGAACATCGATCCGGCACTCCGGCCAGATTTTTGCCTGGCGGAGAGTAACCGAACCCTTTGGAAGCATCAGTCGTTCCGACAACTGTTCATCACCGGATATCTCGTATGGCCCCTCTTTGTGGGGGGTGACCGGTACTATCCTCTGGTTCTGGGGGGAGACCAGTGCAGTCATTCTCTTCGGTATGCTCTATGGGATGGGTTTAGGAATGGCGGGGATCCTCGTGGTCAGCAGTACCGTGAATTTTATCGGTGGAGTGGCCGGTGGAGTGCCCGTCGGGATCGCTTTTGGAGTTGGATATGGGAAGGTGATCAGTTGGATCGGTAGTGTGGAGAGGATTAAAGTGCTTCTCGCCGGTTCCCATACCCTGGACGAAGTGCAGTACTGGTCCAGTTATCTGATCAATTTTCAGGTAGTGCATATTCGCTATCTAAAAGAAATCGAAGCGTATCAGCTCATCGAGCGACCGGCTAAAGATTTTTCCTTACATTATGACTTTGAGTCCAGTCACCGGGTTGTAGAACTTACCCGTGGTCATCCCTTCTTAATACAGTTACTCTGCTCGGAAATCGTGGAGTACAAAAATGAGCAAGATCCTGCGATTCGCCGACAGGTCCGGCTGGCTGATGTTGAAGCGGTCGTCCCGGAGGCTTTACGCCGTGGCCGTTTGTTCTTTGCAGACATCTCCTGCAATCAGGTCGATAGCACCGGGCAGGCCATGTTACAATTTCTCGCAGCCCAGGGCTCAGAAGCCATAGTCCCTCACGATATGTTGGCTCGTCATTTCCCTGAGCAGCCAGAGCAAAGCCTTACCACTCTCTTCCGTCGAGAACTTATCGAGTGGGTTGACCGAGGCCATGAATCGGGATACCGCTTCCAGGTGGAACTGATTCGACGCTGGTTCGCTCAACCTCTTTCCTATACTCCTTGACATTTCCGCGGTAATCTGCTAAGAAAACCTGTATTTAAGAAGGATTTCTTCAATTTTTCCTTCAAAACTTGCCCGGAGGAGTAGGCGTGCTATGCTCTATCGCGAAAAGGTACTCGAAGCTCTGGAAAAGAAACGTGGGGAGTTTTATGCTTACGATGCAGGGTATTGGGACGAAGCGGCCCTGTATAGCAAGGCGCTGGAGGAGATCTACACCCTGCCCTGGGAAACCTGGTGCGCCAAACTGCAAGCACATGCCTGGCCCGGGGCTCTTCCCAGCCCGGAAGTCCTGGAGTATCGAACGCTACACATTCCCTTCTTCCCCCAATGGCAGAGTCACAAAGAAGCACGAGATTGGGCCTACCAGACCATCCTCTCCACTCCTACGTTTGCCGTGGATGGAAGCCAGATCCTTCCGAGCAAAGATTTTTCCGTACCGGTGGCATTGATTCAGATCTCCTGGTTTGAAAATCGTCATCTCCCTACTGGCGAATACGAGAAGGATTCCCGGGTGGCTGTCCTGACTCCCCAGGAAATCAGTACCTTCTCCAGCGGAGAACGGCTCTTTTCCGAAACGGCCATTTCGCTCCGCCGGTTTCAAATGGAGGTGGAAAAACTGCAGGAGTATATGCTGACAGCCCGGCAGGGGGATCACCTACCGCTGGTGTTTCTCGATGGCTCCTTGATCGCCTCCTTTGCCCAGCGTTTGCCAGACGAATATCGGGATAGTTATGTCCAGGCTACGCTCCGCCTCTTACGAACTGCTGCGGAAACCCGAGTTCCGCTGATCGGGTATATTGATACAACCTATGCCCGCGATCTGGTAGAAATGTTAGCTCTCATCCATGACCTTCCTCCAGCCACCTCGGTACATGATGCCTCGCTTATCGGTCGCCGTTTTGCATGGGGAGATCGGACTCCCTTTTTCTACTGCCGACGGGAAGGTATTCTCGCTCAGTATGAAGAACAGGCCAGTCGTATCGGGTTTCTCTATCTCAAAACGAATCGTGGACTTCCGCCAGCCCGTTTGGAAATCCCCTGCTGGGTTTACGAAGAGGGCTTGTTACCCTGGGTGGTGGATATTGTACGCGCAGATGTGGTGATAGGCAATGGGTATCCGTATACGATCGAAACGGCTGATGCCTCGGCTGTGTTGACTGGACAAGATCGAGAGTATTTCTATCGCCTCTTCCAGGAGTTCCTGGAGAAAGAAGGGATTAATTTGCGTATCTCCCGAAAAGCGATCAGCAAGGTGAGGAGACGTTAGCTCATGATTATCGGAAAAATCGTCAAATCCAATTCGCATATCGACTACTTTTGTCGAATATTAGACCGTCTCGAAACGGCTGAACCTCCCCAACCAGCGCACTACCCTTTCGGTCAGTTTGTCCACGTGGGCACGGAGGCGGTAGGTATTATTTATGACTCACAGCTCATTAATCCTGACTATGGAAATTACGGTCCCCGTCTGACCACCCCTCCCGAACAGAACGCGGTTTTCAGCCCTGATTATCTGAATGAACAGGCTACTCTGGTCAGTATACTGCTGCTGGGATGGCTGGAAGCGGAGGGAGGGGTACAGCATGTTCCACGCTATGTGATTCCGATTAATACAGAAGTAGGCACAATGGAGGAAGAGGCTATTCGACGGTTTCACTTAAACCAGCGTCAAGAATTACAACTCCATTACTATTCACATATCTTGACCCATACCGGTCCTATAGGAATCCAGCTCCTCTTGACAGTCATTGACCAACTGAGTAGACTCTTTGCCAATGATGTGTCTCGTCTGAAAATTTTACAGGATACCCTGAGCTGGCAACTTACCCTTGGACAGGTACGCTAAAGGAGTGAGAAGGAGTATGAAAACGATGCGTTTTTCTCGCAGAGCATTTTTGCAGTATTTGGGGATAGTGGGTACCAGTGTATGGTGGAGGGGGATGGCCACCCTCGAAGCTGGAGAAACTCCGTCAGAGCTCGTGCTGGCTTTGACTCCTTCGCAGAACCCTACTGCTTTACAGGAATCAGCCAGGCCGTTTGCGGAAACACTGGGTAAATTGATCGGGATTCCTATAAAAGTGTATGTCGCTTCTGATTACGCCGCAGTGATTGAAGCATTGCGCTCTCATACGGTCGATCTGGCCTTTCTCCATACGGTAGGATACGTTTATGCTTCCCGGGAAGCCAAGGCCAGGATTATTGCTAAAGATATCTGGCATGGCCGAACCTCGTACACTTCGCGGATTTGGGTGAAGAAGGAGAGCCCTTACCAGACTCTGGAGGATCTGCGAGGGACACGGATTGCCTTTGTCGATCCCCTCTCTAGCTCTGGATATACCTATCCCATGGTGATGCTTATCAAAAAGGGACTGGTGCAAAACAAGGATCCGAAAACTTTCTTTAAAGAGACTGTGTTTGCCGGGTCACACGATGCCGCCCTGCTGGCGCTGCTGAATGGGCATGTCGATGCAGCAGCTTCTTTTGATTTAGCACCACAACAGTATTTCAAAGACGAACGAGCGGAAGCCTTCCGCTATGTAGCGGAAACCCCTCCCATCCCGGAAGCAGGGATTGCCGCTCGGGAAGGATTGGATCCCCAGATTGTGGACAAGGTCTTTCGCGCATTGCTCGAATTTAATAAACCAGAGTATCAGCCAGTTTTAAAGAAACTTTACGAGATCGATGGTTTTGAGGCAGCAGAGGACAGGGAATACGATTCGGTGCGGGATGCAGTCGATTTGATGAATATTCCATTAAAAAAATAGGCTGACATGATTCTGGTGAAAAATCTGAGAAAAGTCTTCCCACCAGATACCGTAGCTCTGCGCGATATTACCCTCGAAGTGGCTGAGGGTGATTTCCTGGTGATGATCGGTTCGAGTGGGGCGGGAAAGTCTACCTTTTTACGCTGTCTCAATCGCCTCATCGAACCGACGGCTGGGGAGATTTTTCTCGACCAGATCAATGTGACGAAAGCGTCACGTCCAGAACTCAGGGAGATCCGGCGGAAGATCGGCATGATCTTTCAACAGTTTAATTTGATCCGCCGTCTCTCTGTGCTGGAGAATGTGCTGGTGGGACGTCTGGGGTATACAGGCCAGATACGGAGTTTAGTCGGAGCCTTTTCTGCAGCGGATCGACGTATAGCTTTTGAGTGTCTGGAACAAGTAGGATTAGCAGATTTTGCCGACCGACGAGCAGATACCCTGAGTGGAGGAGAACAGCAACGGGTGGGGATTGCCAGAGCGCTGGCTCAGTCTCCTCAGGTCATTCTGGCAGACGAACCCACGGCGAGTCTTGATCCACGCCTGTCACATTCTATTATGGATATTCTCAAGCGAATTAATGAGGAACGGCATATCACTCTCATCGTCAGCCTCCATTTGCTCGATTTGGCTTTGGAGTATGGGCGCACTATTCTAGGACTACGACAGGGGGCAGTGGTCTATAGGGGAAAAAAAGAGGGGCTTTCCCAGCAGATGATTACCGAGATTTATGAGGCGGCGGATGAAAACAAGGACTAAGGAGCATTTTCTGTTTAATTGGATCACTTTCCTGGTGGTACTGGGAATCCTCTATGGGTGGTTTGTCTGGGAAACCGAAGTCTCGCTCTGGCGGTTGCAGCGAGGGATTCCCTGGATGCTGAACTTCCTCGCCCGCATGTTCCCTCCCGATTTTTCCGTACTGCCGGGAGCGCTGCAAGGGGCGAGAGAGACTTTTGCTATTGCCTTTGTCGGTACCGGGCTTGCGGCAGTGCTGGCCCTCCCTCTTGGCTTTCTCTGTGCCCGGAACGTTATGCCTCCCGCTTTCTTCTATATCGCCCGTTCCTTGCTCAATTTCTTTCGCAGCGTGGATACCATGGTCTATGCCCTTTTCTTTGTAGCCGCAGTTGGGTTAGGCCCTTTCCCTGGCGTGCTGGCCGTGGTGGTGTATACCACCACCGTTTTGGCAAAACTTTACTCTGAAGCTATCGAGGGAATTGATCCTGGTCAGGTGGAGGCAGTGACTGCTACGGGGGCAAGTCCTCTACAGGTGCTCCGTTATGGCATCTTGCCGCAAGTCCTTCCCCTCTTTGTCTCCTATGTGCTTTACCGTTTTGAAACTAATATCCGAGCAGCCACTATCTTGGGTTTTGTAGGGGCCGGCGGGATCGGGTTTTATATTCAGACCTATCTACGGATGATGAATTATGCGGCAGCTTCCTGTATCCTGTTGGTACTCATTGTTATGGTCATGGCGGTCGATTTTGTCAGCTCCCGTTTACGGGAGAAGATGGTATAACCGGAACAGTAGTCAGTGTTGAGTGCCTGGTGAGACACCGCAGAACAGCCACTAACCACTGCCCACTCAACACTTAACACTTAATACAAATCTCTATGCCTCACAAAACATCGGAAGCGATTCGATTACAGAAAGTCATTGCCCAGGCAGGCATCACTTCGCGCCGACACGCAGAAGAGCTTATTACGGCCGGCAGGGTCAAGGTCAATGGGGTGGTGGTTACTACGCTGGGGACCAAAGTGTATCCGCACCGGGACCAGATTACCGTAGACGATAAACCGTTGCCCAAACCAGAACCCAAAATTTATATCCTGCTCTACAAGCCGTATGGCTACATCACCAGCCGGGCTGACGAAAAGGGGCGCATGACGGTATTTGCGCTCTTGCCAGAGGTGAAGGAACGTATTTTTCCAGTTGGACGCCTGGATTATGATAGTGAAGGGGTATTACTGCTGACCAATGATGGGGAATTAGCTCAACAACTGCTCCATCCTCGCTTCAAAGTGCTCAAACGTTATGCCGTCAAACTGGATCGTCTCCCTTCTTCAGAGGATCTTGGGCAATTAGAGCAAGGGGTGGTGATCGATGGGAAACCGACCTTGCCCGCCTTAGTCAGTGTGCGCAAAGTAGGAGAAACATCATGCTGGCTGGATATAACCCTCTACGAGGGGAGAAATCGGCAGGTTCGGAAGATGTGCGAAGCCCTTGGTTATCGTGTCCTCAAGCTGAAGCGTACAGCATTTAGCTTTCTGAATCTGCGCGGACTGCGTCCTGGAGAATATCGCTTTCTCTCTCCAGAGGAGGTACAACGCCTCCGGCGGAAAAGTGGTGCTTTGGAGCAAAAGGAGCAATTACGAAGTCGAAAGAGGGGACCAAGATCTCGACAAAAGAGGAATAGAAAGTAAGGTTAATACAGGAGGGGTTATGATTCTGGTGATTGGAGCGACTGGTGAGGTGGGAAGCGAAGTAATTCGACAGCTTGTTCCTCTTCGTGTCCCTGTCCGTGCTCTCCTTCGAAATCCTCAGAAAGCCTCATCGCTGGTGAATCTTGGTGTGGAGCCAGTTCTGGGAGACCTGGAGCGGCCAGAAACCCTGGAGATGGCTTTAGAGGGAGTCACCCGAGCCTTTTTGCTCTCACCTGTACACCCACGGCAGGTAGAGTTACAGGGTAATTTTGTGGAGGCCGCCCGACGAGCTGGCCAGGTGCATATCGTCAAAATCTCTGGTTTGGGTACAGCACTTGACTCACCGGTGCGGAGTGGCCGCTGGCATGCCCAAACGGAAAAGCAGATCGAAGATGCTGAATTACCCTTTACCTTCCTTCGTCCACTGGTCTTTATGCAAAATCTTCTCCGTTCGGCATCTTCCATTGCCACGCAGGGGGTAATAGTGTCTGCGGCCAAGGCCAGTCGGCTTGCGATGATCGATGTGCGGGATGTGGCTGCGGTGGCCGTGACTACCCTTACTCAAGATGGGCATGCTGGCCAGGTGTATACGCTCACGGGACCAGAAGCCCTATCCTATCCAGAGATTGCCAGGAAGCTCTCCCGGATTCTCGGTAAGCTGGTGACCTGTACAGATGTGTCACCGCTACTTTTTCGCCAGCAATTGCTGGAGGCTGGTCTCCCAGAATGGCTCGTCGAGGTGCGTATGGATTTTAATACGGCTTTCCTGGAAGGGCGAGCTTCCACAGTTACCAATACGGTAGAGAGAATAACTGGAAAGCCACCACGGACTTTTGAGCAATTTGTGCGTGATTATGCTTCTCGTTTTCAATTTTCCCCGGACCGGACTGTACCCTGATTTTGTCAGGCTGGAGAAAGCTGAAATCCAATATTTTCCTCCTCCCTGCGTGCTTATCATTCCCCACATTATTTCTGGGATTTACAGGGAGAAAGGGACTATACATTTCCTCCCCCTTGGCGGGGGAGAAGGGAGGTGGGGGGGGGCGGCACAGAGATAGAGCAAAATCCTATGCTGGAATTTCAGTGGAGATAAGGACTATACTTGACATACAGCGCAGAAAATGGTAACTAGTGGTGTAAACAAGTTATTGAATTCTGAAACTCTGAAAACCGGTGAGGTGCTCGATGCTTTTTTCTCGCCCATGTCAGTATGCTATTCGTGCTCTTGTGCATCTCGCATCCCATCAAGGAGAGACCCTCTGTCAGGCTCAAGAGATTGCCGAAGCGGAAAATTTACCCGCTCCCTCGCTGGCTTCCGTGCTTCAGGATCTGGTGCGAACCGGCCTGGTAAAATCGCAAAAGGGACCCAAAGGGGGGTTTTGCCTTGCTCATTCTCCTCACCAGATCACCCTCTATCAGATTGTAGAGGCGGTAGATGGTATCCAGAGCCTTTCTCAATGCGCTATTGGTCTGGAGGACTGTTCCGGTGATATGCTCTGCCCATTGCATGATCAGTGGCAGGAGGTTCACCAGCGTATCATTACCTATCTCCAGTCGGTGACCGTGCACCAGATGACGACAGCCCTGGCCCAAAAGAAGAGCGATCTCCCTTCCATTCCCGCCGACCGTCTTCCCTGAGCGTTTTCCTCCACTTTTTTCTTGACATATCCACCTAGAGAATGATATAAGATAAAAATATTTTAAAATATTAAATATATTTGTCCTTAAGTAACTATGACTAAATTTCTTGCACTCTTCACCGCCATAAAAAATGTAGGGTGGGCTGTGCCCACTAAGCATACCCCTGGTGGTGTGGTAGGCGGAGCCCACCCTACCTCTGGCTTTTGTGAAAAATGCTTAGTGATACTTACTTAAAACTCTGGCAGGCGAAAGTGGGCTCTGAATAAGAGGAGAGGACCACGCTAAAGAATCTTCTGGGAAAGTACCCCACCCGGCAAGAGATTCTCCACTCCTTCCAGTCGTTCAGAGACCATCAGGAGTTCAATTTCGTTGCAGCGCTCATCCGGAGAAAAAGTTTGCCAAGAGAAGAAAACAACAAATAGAGAGGATTCTGCGAGGAGGAAAAGGCTTTATGCTGAACTGGTTGCCAGAAAATGTCTCGACCTATGGAGGAGAGATCGATGCAATTATCGCTCTCATCTATTACATCGTAGGAGCCTGGGCTGTTTTGACCTTTTTTTGTATTCTCTGCTTTCTGATCCAATACCGCCGTCGCGAGGGTCAGCCTGCCACTTACCTGCATGGAAATACCCTGACTCAAAGCGTATGGATCTTGATTCCGTGTCTGCTTGTACTCGGTTTCGACCTGTGGATCGATTTTCGAGGAGTCGGGGTATGGAAGACGGTCAAAGGGGAAATACCGGAGAGTCCTCTCCACATCCGGGTCACTGCCAAGCAGTTTAACTGGGAATTCCTCTATCCAGGGCCAGATGGGGAGTTTGGCACGGCGGATGATCGGCAGATAGAGAATGAATTACATGTGCCCGTCGCCCAAGTGATCCGGTTCTCTCTCCAGTCTCAGGATGTGATTCACAGTTTCTTTGTACCCAATCTCCGCCTCAAACAGGATGTCTTACCGGGGCGAGTCCTCGAAGGATGGTTTGAGGCCACTAAACCCGGTCGTTATGAGATTCCCTGTGCGGAACTCTGTGGGTTTGGTCACTCTGGGATGAAGGGCTGGTTAGTCGTGCATACCGACGAAGAGTATGCGCAATGGACAAAGAAACATTGGCCAGGCTCTTGAGAGGTATTCGGCCATGGGAGCTCTATGAGTCATCCCATCTTTCTCCCTGGTCTGGTTCAGGATCGCTTTGATATCTTCAGAGAGAAAATAATCTTTGCCTAAACTATAGCGAAGAGGGGAACAAGGAATGCGCAGCGCAGAAACAGCTTCACAGACTATACATCCTTCAGCAAAAACCGGATTTTGGCGTCAATATATCTTCTCCACTGATCACAAAGTGATTGGGAAACAGTATCTGACCCTTGGCTTGTTATGGGCTCTTCTGGGAGGCTTCTTTGCTTATATGATGCGCTGGCAACTGGCCTGGCCAGAAACACAAGTGCCCTTGACCCAATGGATACCAGAACCTTACATGTTTGATGGCTACATGGGACCAGAGTTTTACAATATGCTGGTCACCATGCATGGCACGATCATGGTCTTTTTTGTAGCCATGCCCATCCTCTTGGGAGCATTTGGCAACTTTTTGATTCCATTGATGATTGGGGCCCGAGACATGGCTTTCCCCCGTCTCAATATGTTATCGTTTTGGATTCTTACCCTTGCTTCGATCGTAATGCTCCTCTCTTTCCTTGTTCCGGGAGGGGCCGCCGCCTCTGGCTGGACCGCCTACGCTCCACTTTCTGCAAAAGCAGAATATACAGGGGTTGCGTGGGGGCAAAATCTCTGGATTCTCGCTCTGGCTCTGGAGTTTTCTTCCTTTTTGTTGGGTGGGGTGAACTTTCTCACCACTATCATCAATCTCCGTGCCCCTGGCCTCTCCATGTTTCGTTTGCCTCTCTTTGTCTGGATGCAAGCTACCGCAGCTATCCTCTTTATGTTATCCGTCGGTCCCCTGATTGCCGGAGCTATCATGCTTTTGTTTGATCGTATCACCGGAGCCGGTTTCTTTTTACCGGAACAGGGTGGTCAACCCCTTCTGTGGCAGCACCTCTTCTGGTTTTTCGGGCATCCCGAGGTCTATGTAATCATGTTACCAGGCATGGGGATCGCTTTAGAAATTTTTCCGGTATTTTGTCGGAAACCAATCTTTGGCTATCGACCGATTGTGTATTCGACTATTGGAGCAGGTTTACTTAGTTTTATTGTCTGGGCCCATCATATGTTTGTGAGCGGGATGAATCCCTGGCTGGCTATGCCTTTCAGTATCACCACCATCCTGATTTCCGTCCCCTTTGCCCTGATTGTCTTTGCCATGATTGCCACGCTCTGGCGTGGCTCTATCAGTTTTCCCTCACCGATGCTGTTTGCCGTAGGCACATTGCTCATGTTTATCATAGGCGGGGTTACCGGGATCTTTAATGGCTCTGCCCCTGCAGATATCTACTTTCATGATACCTACTTTGTGGTTAGCCATTTTCACTACACCCTCTTCTCTGCCGTCTTCTTTGGAGGCTTTGCCGGTCTGTATTACTGGTTTCCCAAAATGTTTGGCCGTATGATGCAGGAGACCTTGGGCAAGATCCACTTTGTCCTCACCTTTGTGGGCTTCAATGCGGTCTTTCTCCCCATGTTTCTTGTGGGTACCGGTGGAATGATGCGGCGAATCGCTAACCCCTTGCAGTATGACTTCTTACAACCCCTCCAGCCCCTCAATATATTCATAACAGTGAGTGCGATTGGTTTACTATTGGCTCAGGGGGTGTTTGTGGTGAACTTCTTCTGGAGTCTGCTAGCCGGTAGAAGAGCCGAATCGAATCCCTGGCAGGCCAATACCTTAGAATGGGTAACCTCTTCACCTCCACCACATGAAAATTTTGTGACCATTCCGGTTGTCCATCGGGGACCGTATGAGTATAGTCCACCAAACCACTCCACCGATTGGTTACCTCAGGATCAACCGCTATCGAATGGTTCTGTCCTGGCCTCATAAAATGGAAGTGTGTTCCGGTTCGGGAGCACGGAAGAGCTTGTTTTCTTTAACCTGAAGTAGGAGGGAAAAGATGCACCAGACCGATGTCATGAAACCCCATCCGGTGGTCAGTATCCCCACTGGAAAACTGGCGATGTGGTGGTTTCTTTCCTCAGAGATCATCACTTTTGGAGGATTAATTGGGGTCTATATTGTTTTCCGGCTTGGAAATGCGGAGTGGGCGGAAGCCACTACTCACCTCAGTGTAGTGTTGGGAACTGTGAACACTCTCGTCCTGCTGACCAGTAGCCTTGCGATTGCCATGGCCTCTGCCGCCACAGAAGAGGATAGCAAAGGAGTTCAGACCTGGTTGTTGCTTACAGTAGTCCTGGGGATAGGATTTTTGATTATTAAGATGTTTGAATGGCAAGGGAAAATTGAGGCCGGGTTTGTCCCGACCGTGGGAGGCTTCTGGGCATTCTACTATGCCATGACCGGCCTCCATGCCCTCCATGTCCTGGTGGGAGTCCTTGTGAATGCTATTCTGCTAAGTTTGGCGTTTCTTGGTCGTTTAAAGACCAAAGGCTACCGTATCGAGTTAGCAGGCTTATACTGGCACTTTGTAGATATAGTATGGATCTTTTTGTTTCCACTGCTTTATCTTTCCTAGGGCTCTGGCAACTTCATGGTGAGTGGTCATCCTGAGCCCTGCACTTTGCTCAAGGAGTCGAACGGACAACCCTACGCTGTGCTGCGGGAGTCGAACGGACAACCCTACGCTCCGCTTCGGGATGACCAATAGACTTCCCTGCGCTCCGCTTCGGGATAAACTCCGCGCAGGATCTCCGCAGCGCTGCAAAGAGATGCTGCGCCTTCGGCTCAGCATGACTACTCATCATAATTTATTTACCAGAACACTATCCATAATAATGTGGAGATGAGGGATAAGAGAGGAGAGAGACATGACTCAGACAAAAGCCCGTCATCATTATGTGACTATATGGTATTGGCTGGTGGGACTCCTGTTCGCTTCGGTGTTAGTCGTATATCTCCCGCTTGGGAAACCGCTCATTGTTTTGCTTGTCTTCGGTGCTGCCATGGTCAAGGCGGCCCTGGTTGCCTTGAATTATATGCATCTCAAATCCGAGCAGCTCTTGATTTATACCCTGGCTCTTGCTCCCCTGTTACTCTTCCTGGTGTTACTTGCGGTGCTCTTTGATGACCTAAGTTTTTAGTCCAGCTTGAGGGGTTTAGGTTAACCATATAGTGCCAACTGGTATAATCGCTGCTTGAATTTCGTTAATTCGGCAAGTTCCGAGGAGAGGCGGACCTGTTCATCGACAATCTGGGTGATAGCATCCTGGAGATCTTCCGCATTGTGCACTCGAAATGGACTGAAAAGGACCTGGCTCAAGTAGGTCTGGTATTGCTGGGCCAGGGTGTACTCACCCTGTTCGAATTCGCCAAGCGATCGAGCTAGCCGTTTCGCTGCTCCGAGTACAATAGCATCCCGAATATCGCCGAACCCACTCTGTAAATCCGCGTGCAGTTGGTGAACATGTTCACAAATTTCATTTGCCTGGAACAAGTGGTAAAACTTGTCTCGGTCAAGATCTTCGCTAATGATCCGCCTGTACTCATCAGGCGTCTTGGCAGCAGCCAACCGTGACAATTCAATTAACACAATAGCATGCGCTCTTTCAAAGCTTGCCACGACGTTTGACAGTGCCGATACTAACCGCTGTCGAGCTTCCTGTTGTGTTGCTCCCCACGCTTTCAACTGTTCAATGAGTCGATTAAACACTGGCGTATCTTCAAATAGTGCGTTTAAGGCTTCCAGCACACGTTTCAACATGGCTTTCCTCTCCCAGAATAGCAGGGCAAAGAGTGCCCAGATCTTGTGATGTAAAACTGCCCGATTCTCTTACCGTACAGGTCTCACCAATAAGCCGGTGGTTCGGGCAGGGTCTGACCACACGTGCATTTCCCGTGAGCTTTTGTGTAATCCATCATGCGACCACATTGTAAACAACGAACCCAGGTCGGGTTAAACCGTTCCGGAATCCAGACACTGGTATACCCTCCGGCTGCGATTCCCAAGCCGAAGAAGGCCCTCATTGCTTCTATATGAGTCCCTTCTCGAGTCAATCGGAGGGGACTTTCCGGACTATCCCAGGCGGTCACGGTGAGCATCCGATTACCGATGATCATACCGGTCCAACCGATGAAGTCTGGCATAGCCAGCATTTCAGACGCTATTTTCCGACTATACTCCTGTACCTGTTCTTTTTCCTGGTCGGAACGTACCTGGAGGACGGTGATACTGAAAGCGCCTGGTTTTTGCAGTTTTCCACTCTGTACCGAAACAGCGGAACCGAACTGATAAGGGCCAAGGGTATGGGGTTGTACCAGAATCTGTAACCCCAGTTGGCGCGGTACCTCTCCAGCGTCGAAGTACCCCTGCACCGAGCGAATTCTATCTCCTTCGATGGAGATGAAATCCGCCCCTGGCAACACCACAGAGCGTCCACTGGGGGGAAGGCCTTGGAAGGAACCGTTATTGGTCCCCTTCATCACCCATTGAGCAGCGATTAACCCTTCCCCGGCAAGTGTTTGACCCACAAGCTCAAACGACAGATCCGGGAAGGACGTCCAGAGCCGACGGGCATAGGCGGCAATAGCCTCACCACAGAGTTCATGAACAAGAGGATCACTGTAAGTACCGTCTTCAGCGAAGGTGGCTACGATACCTTCGGCATCGTGACGGTTCCAGGCGCCGAAATAGGTCTGGGCAACCTGCAAGAGATCGGACATGGCTATTCACCTTTGTGTTGGCAAGAAAACATTATTCGGTAAAAGAGGCTGCTTCTACTATTGACTCTTTGCTTCATAAAGCATACCATCAGGTTAGACGGGATTTCAATAACCAAACGGTATATTTTTGATGAGGGGAGACCATCTGAGAATTCGCACAACACTATTATAATTTGAGGATTTATCCTGTATAATTATAGAAATGCTTTTTTCTTTGTATCCACGACTGCGTAGCACCTGGCAGTAGCCTGTAGGGTGGGCTGAGCCCACCAACACAGCGCTGGTTCTTCTCGGCGGGCTGAGCCCACCCTACTTTTGGCTGGCAGCTTTCTATAATAAGGATCTTTGTCTATGGCTGGCATGATATCAGCCTATGCCTGAGTGAACACAGCACTAGCAAGAAGGGGAAAACCGATGAAGGCATTACTCGCCTTAGCTGATGGAACCACTTTCTTTGGCGAATCGTTCGGAGCAGAAGGAGAAGCGGTCGGAGAGGTGGTGTTTAATACGAATATGACCGGTTATCAAGAAGTGCTGACCGATCCCTCCTATAAAGGGCAGATTGTCACCATGACCTATCCCCTTATTGGGAATTACGGAATTAACCGAGAAGATCTGGAGTCTCAACGGCCTCAGGTAGAAGGCTTTGTTATCAAAGAAGGGAGTCGTCTCGCAAGCAACTGGCGGAAAGAACAAAGTCTGGAAGAGTTTCTCGCTGAGCATCAGGTTGTAGGTATCCAGGGCATCGATACCCGAGCTCTCACCCGACACATCCGTACCTATGGAGCCCAAACTGGTATGATTTCCACCCGGGATTTAGATCCAGAAAGTCTGGTAGACCGGGCCAGAAAGGCTCCCACTCTGATCGGAAGAGATCTGGTACGTGAAGTGACCTGCTCCGAACCTTACCTCTGGCATCAAAGGACCTGGGAATGGGGTAAAGGGTATCAGAATCAACAGCCAGATACTGCGCAATTTCGAGTGGTGGCTTATGATTTCGGAATGAAGTATACTATACTCCGACAACTGGTGAGTCATGGATGTCAGGTACAAGTGGTTCCGGCAACGACGCCCGCAGAGGTCATTCTGGAAATGGCGCCAGATGGGATTTTTTTATCCAATGGCCCGGGCGATCCAGAAGGAGTGCCTTACGTTATTCACAGTGTCCAGCAATTGATTGGAACTGTCCCCATCTTTGGCATCTGTTTGGGACATCAAATCCTGGGTCTTGCCTTCGGCGGCAGGACGTATAAATTAAAATTCGGGCATCGTGGTGGTAATCAACCGGTGAAAAATTTACGCACCGGCCAGATCGAGATTACCTCCCACAACCATGGCTTTGCGGTGGATGCCTCGAGTTTGCCCTCTGGGCTAGAAGTGACCCATATCAACCTGAACGATCAAACGGTAGAAGGAATGCAGCATCGAGAATTACCCATTTTTTCCGTGCAATACCATCCAGAGGCGTCTCCTGGCCCCCATGATTCGCACTACCTCTTTCGGCGCTTTGTCGAGCTTATGCAGCAGTATAAATCTCCCTTACCTCCACTTACGCATTAACAAGAAGGGTTTTTGGTATGCCCAAACGGACAGATATCCGAAAGATTTTTATTATTGGAGCCGGTCCGATTATCATCGGACAGGCTTGTGAATTTGACTATTCTGGTACCCAGGCCTGTAAGGCGCTGAAAGAGGAGGGATTTGAAGTAGTCCTCCTCAATAGCAATCCAGCGACGATCATGACCGATCCAGAGATGGCGGATAGAACCTATATTGAGCCGATTACACCAGAGACGGTAGAAAAGATCATTGCTCGAGAACGTCCACAGGCTTTACTCTCCACGATGGGTGGACAGACGGCTTTGAACATGGCAGTGGCTGTCGCAGAGAATGGGGTACTGGACCGATATGGTGTAGAACTCATCGGCGCAAAGCTCGAAGCCATTAAAAAAGCAGAAGATCGCCAACTGTTTAAAGAATCCATGCACCGCATCGGGCTCGATCTCCCCCGGAGTGGCTATGCTCATTCGAAAGACGAGGCCTGGGAGATTATAAAAGAGATCGGTTTTCCGGCGATCATTCGCCCCTCTTTTACGTTAGGAGGAACAGGGGGCAATGTGGCCTATAACCAGGAGGAATACGAAGAATATATCGATTGGGGATTAAACGCGAGTCCCAGACATGAGATCCTGATCGAGGAATCGGTCCTGGGCTGGAAAGAATTTGAGCTCGAAGTCATGCGCGACCTTCGGGATAATGTCGTGATTATCTGTTCCATAGAGAACTTTGACCCGATGGGCATCCATACCGGGGATAGTATTACCGTGGCCCCAGTCCAAACCCTGACAGACAAAGAGTACCAACGAATGCGGGATGCTGCCATCCGCGTTATTCGAGAAATCGGGGTAGATACCGGAGGATCCAATATTCAGTTTGCGGTCAATCCCCAGGATGGTCGTATGGTAGTGATCGAGATGAATCCACGAGTCTCACGCAGCTCTGCTCTTGCCTCAAAAGCTACCGGCTTTCCTATTGCCAAGATTGCCGCGAAGCTTGCTGTGGGATACACTCTCGATGAAATCCCCAACGATATTACCCGGGAGACTCCAGCCTCATTTGAGCCCACCATTGACTATTGTGTAGTAAAATTCCCTCGATTTGCCTTTGAAAAGTTTCCTGGAGCGAATCAGACTCTGACCACTCAAATGAAGTCGGTGGGAGAAGCCATGGCCATTGGCCGGACATTTAAAGAAGCGCTCCATAAAGCTATTCGCTCGCTGGAAATCGGGTGTTTTGGCTTTGAACCTCCCGATGGTGGAGAAAAAGATCTGGAAGCGATTCGTGCCAAACTCCGCTGGCCGAATTGGGAACGGGTCTGGTATATCGCAGAAGCGTTACGTCGAGGATGTTCTGTTGAAGAGATCCATGAATTAACCCATATCGATCCCTGGTTTCTGGTGAACATCCAGGAGCTGATCTCCTTTGAAGCTCTTCTTCAACGCGAAAGCCATCTCTCCCCTTCTTTGCTACGTCGGGCCAAGGAATATGGCTTTTCTGATCGGTATCTGGCAACCTTGTTTCAGCAGAAGGAAGCGGATATTCGCTCTTTGCGGTATCAACAGGACCTGAAAGTCCGGTATAAACGGGTCGATACCTGTGGTGCAGAGTTTGAGGCCTATACACCCTATCTCTACTCGACGTATGAGCAAGAATGTGAGGCGCAGCCGACTACACGGAAAAAGGTGATGATCCTAGGAGGAGGACCCAACCGGATTGGCCAGGGAATCGAGTTTGATTATTGCTGTGTGCATAGTGTCATGGCCTTAAAGGAAGAGGGATATGAGACTATTATGGTCAATTGTAATCCCGAGACGGTGAGTACCGATTATGATACCGCCGATCGTCTCTATTTTGAACCCTTAACCCTGGAGGATGTGCTCCATATTGTAGATCGAGAGCAACCAATCGGCGTGATTGTTCAGTTTGGCGGTCAGACTCCTCTGAATCTCGCTGTGGCTCTCGAGGAGGCGGGGGTACCGATCTTAGGTACCTCGCCAGATAGTATTGACCGGGCCGAAGATCGGGAGCGTTTTAAGGATTTACTCCAGAAACTCTCTTTACAACAACCAGCCAATGGTACCGCCACCAGTTTTGCCCAGGCGGAACAGATTGCTGCCCGCATCGGCTATCCAGTGATAGTTCGCCCTTCCTATGTCCTGGGAGGGCGAGCCATGGAAATCGTCTATGACTCTTCCCAACTTCGTGAATATATGGAGAAGGCGGTTATGGCTTCCCCTGAACATCCTGTTCTGATTGATAAGTTCCTCGATGATGCTATCGAAATCGATGTCGATGCCATTTCTGACGGTCAGACCGTGGTCATTGGGGGCATCATGGAACATATTGAGGAAGCCGGTATTCATTCTGGCGATAGTGCCTGCTCGTTACCCCCCTACTCCTTGTCTCGAGAAATTATGGCTGAGATCAAACGCCAGACCTATCTCTTGGCTCTCGAGCTCCGAGTCATTGGTCTGATCAATATTCAATTTGCCGTCAAGAATCAGGCTGTATATATCCTGGAAGTGAATCCCCGCGCTTCCCGTACTATCCCGTTTGTAAGCAAGGCCATCGGAGTGCCCTTAGCCAAACTGGCTGCCAAGGTGATGGTAGGGAAAAGTTTGCAAGAACTGGGCTTTGTAAAGGAGAAGGACATAAAGCATATCGCGGTAAAGGAAGCTGTTCTCCCCTTTGCCAAGTTTCCAGGAGTGGATACTCTGCTTGGCCCCGAAATGAAATCTACCGGAGAAGTGATGGGGATTGATCATTCCTTTGGCCGAGCTTTTGCCAAATCGCAAATCAGCGTGAATGGCCAATTTCCTCCGCAAAAAAGCAAGGTCTTTCTGAGTGTACGGGATAAAGACAAGGGGCGGGTCATACCGATTGCGAAAGATTTACATCTCCTGGGGTTTGAGTTGCTCGCTACCCGTGGAACTGCGGAAGCGATTCGAGCAGCAAACATCCCTGTCCAGACCGTGCTCAAGGTGCAGGAGGGGCGTCCACACATTGTCGATTACATCAAAAATGGAGAAGTCGGGCTGGTTATCAACACTCCGAGTGGCAAAGCTTCCCAGGAAGATTCGTCTGCTTTACGGCGTGCCGCTCTGGTGTATAATGTATCCTATTGTACTACTATTGCCGGAGCGTATGCAGCGGTGCAAGGGATAAAGGCGCTGCGCGAAGAGTCTGGAGAAGTCTTCGCTCTGCAAGACTATCATCCTAACTCCACCATCTCTTCTTGCTGATGCGGCGCATAAATTCTTGCACCTGATGATCCCATTCGCGCGTCTCCAGGGTAACGATGGTGGCCTTTTCTGCTTCTTGCATATCGATGGAAACATGACCTCCGCCCCCGGAAAATGTCACGCCAAAAGGATGCTCTCGGAGCAGGGCTAGGCCCAATCCTCCTTTTCCAAAAAAGGAGAGAGCTTCTCTCTTTACCTCTTCCGGCGTTCGAGAGGTTTGCACTTCATAACGCATCTGTTTTGCCCCCTCCTCGTCCCTTACTCATGTAAAAACAAGCTTAAACTACTTTGACAAAGTTCCGCAGGATACCGATGCCGGCCAGCTCTACCTCTACCACATCCCCCTCCTGCATCGCCTCGGTTGTGCCTGGTGTTCCTGTATAGATAACATCTCCAGGGAAAAGGGTGATAAACCGGCTAATATAGCTGATCAAAAAGGGAACATGAAAGATGAGATCGCCGGTATTTTGATGCTGTACGACTTTGCCGTTGATGCGCGTCGTCAGATCAATGGTTGCTGGATTTAACCCCTCGACAATGCATGGCCCCAGTGGAGCGAAGGTGTCGATCGATTTTGCCCGCATCCATTGGCCATCATTGCGTTGATAGACCCGAGCGCTTACGTCATTGCCACAGGTGTAACCGAGCACATGGTTGAGTGCATCTGCTTCAGAGACTCCCTTAGTTTTATTTTTCATCACCACCACCAGTTCTCCTTCCGAATCTACCCGTCCTGCTTCTTTCGGCATGAGGATGGCCCCTTCCGGGGGGAGAAGTGCGGAAGTGGCTTTCAAGAAGAGAACCGGTTCGGTGGGAACTGGTCGATTCCCCAGATGGCTGCGATAGTTGAGACCCACAGCCACAATCTTGGAAGGCACGCAGGGATAGGTGAGGGAGACCTCGGAGAGTTGGAGCTGCTCCTTGGTGACCTCGTATTGAGCAAAAATATCTCCGCGGATTACCTGAATCGTTTCTCCTTCGAGGAGACCATATCTCTCTGTGCCCCCTTTTACAAAGCGTACAAATTTCATCGGTGTTCCTCCTGTGCGATGCTAGTAAAATTTCTGGTTACGAGCTAAGGCTCGAAGCAAACCAAGATTCCGACGATCCGCATCATGGTCTTTGGGAGTTTCCAGAATCATCGGAATGTGGGCCAGTCTGTGATCACACACGATCTGGGCAAACCCTTTCTTTCCGATGTACCCTTCTCCAATATGCGCATGTCGATCAACCCGACTACCCAGGGGCTTCTGGGAATCATTCAGATGGATGACAGCGAGCTTGTCAAGACCGATGATACGGTCAAACTCCTTTAAGGTCGATTGATATCTCTTCGGGGTACGAATATCATAGCCAGCAGCGAAAATATGGGCTGTATCCAGACAAACAGCCAGACGTTTTGGTTCTTGTACCCGGGCTAAAATTTCCGCCAGGTGCTCAAAACGATACCCGAGCATTGTCCCCTGACCCGCAGTGGTTTCTAGCGCAATTTTGACCTGCAAATGTACGGTCTGTTTATGGAGGCGATCCAGTGCCTCCACGATACGAGCAATTCCCACGGCTTCGCCACTCTCCTTATGCGCACCCGGATGCATAACCAGTATTGGAATCCGCAAGGCTTCACACCGTTCCATTTCTATCCGAAATGCTTGGAGTGATTTTTGAAAGGTGTGCTGATCCGGGGAAGCCAGATTAATAAGATAAGAATCATGCGCAATGACCGGCTGAATGGACGAAGCGGTTTGGGCATGCAAAAAATCACAAATATCCTGCGGGGTAAGGGGTTTCGCCTGCCATTGATTTGCATTTTTGGTAAAAATCTGAATCGTATCACATGCCAGAGCCTTTCCGCGCTCCAGAGCCCGGGCGAGACCACCAGCAATCGACATATGCGCTCCAAATTTCATCAAACTGTTCCTTGTCCCAAGCTTATGGTTATCCTTCTCCCTTGATTTTATTATGAAAGGCGGTATAGGAAGAATACCCTACCATGGAAGAAAAGAGCTGGTCAAGTAAAATCCTGAGCAAAATGCAGACACGAGACAGGGGGGATTTCTCCTCAGGAGATGATTTCTGAAATAGCCCTCCAGAACTGCCGATGCATGGTTTTAAAGGATTGAAAGCGGAGGAGGGTGTTATCAATAAGGAAACGAGTGGCGGTATTGGTACTAGAGAAATGCCGCAAGCGTTTCTCTAGAATCCGAAGCTCTCGAACAAGCTGATAGGTTCGGGCCAGATGGCTTTTGTTTTGCCATTGTTGGCCAAGAGAGAAAAGATTTTGTTCCTTTTCCAGGGCCTCAAGCCGGGCCCGAAATGCCTGGAGATCTTGTTGAAGGGCAAGTTGAGGATTTTTTTGCCCTTCTCTTCTGAGGTCGTGGGGCTTCCCCTTGAGTTGTTTGCCTAATTTCTCTGAGGCATACCGTCGATCAAAATTTTCTCTCATGCATCACCCTGACCAGTAAACTCCTACACCATAACTCCTCGAAAATTTTTCTTGCCTCATGGGGAGGGAATAGGATAACCTCCTCCTCAATCTATGTAGCATTATATACCAAAATAGAGTAAAATACTATACTATAGAATAGATTAGATCTGCAAGTGCGTAGAAAAGGAGTGAACGCTGCAATGACCAAAGACATCTTGATTCAGCAAGCATTGAAGCATACTCGGAACCGATATCTTCTGGTCCATCTTCTCACCCAGCGTATTCGCCAGCTCCGCGAGGGAGCCCGACCTCTGGTGTCAGCTCGTGAGGGCGCTTCTTTAGAAGAGATTGCTCTCCGAGAACTGGCTGAACAGAAACTACGATATATACTTCCTTCTCCGGCCAAAGCCTCTCGCGAGAGTTAATTCTTCGTCGCTTGCATACTCTGTATCATCTACCTCTTTTCATGCTTTCCGCTTGTTGACAGAAAAACAGAGCGGGAAAGCATGGGCTATCCAGCGGTGAGATGAAGAGTTTATAAAGCCCAAGACCTTCAAAACAAGAGTTTACTCCGAAAGGATGAAGGGATATGAGAGACTTTTCCTCTGTAGAAACTCAGCTCGATCGAGCCGCCGATCTTCTGCTCACTGCCCGTTATGTTACAGCCCTGACCGGAGCCGGCATATCGGTGGAGAGTGGTATCCCCCCTTTTCGTGGACCAGGGGGACTCTGGACGAAACATGGGGAGCCACCCTTGAATGGGTATCAGTTGTTTCTGGCTGATCCAAAGCATTACTGGGAAACCCGGCTACGGAAGCCGAGTGAAGTGGCTCAGGCGGTAGAAAGAGCCAAACCCAATGCTGGCCATTATGCGCTGGTAGAGTTAGAGACGATGGGAATCCTACGCATGGTGATCACGCAAAACATTGATAATCTTCATCGGGCTGCAGGTCAAAGGTTTCTTGTAGAAATTCATGGAAATGGCACCCTGCTCCGTTGTATCGAATGTCATAGGCGTTTTCCTCGGACGGTGATTTCTCTGGAAGTGCTTCCCCCACTCTGTCCACATTGTCAAGGTATAGTCAAATTTGATACGGTGAGTTTTGGAGAACCTATCCCGCCAGATGTGTTGGCGATATGTGAACAGGTAACGCAGCAGAGTGATTGTATGATTATCGCTGGCACTTCCGCGTTTGTGTATCCGGCAGCAGCCTTTCCCCAGCAGATTAAACAAAAGGGGGGCAGGTTAATTGAAGTAAACCTTTACGAAACCCCCCTGACGCCTCTGGCTGATGTTTCGTTGCGCGGTGCAGCCGGCGAACTGCTTCCGGCCCTGTGTACCCGGGTAAAAGCTAAACTGGAGGAGCCCTCTGTTTCTTAAAACTATTTCTTGGCAGAGGCTTTCCCTAGAGATAGGCTTTAGGACGACCAGGAGTGATATTCCCAAGGATGACTCTTTGCCTTGCACCGGTGGCCGTGGGGAGATTGCCTGGTCTCCCGGCCAGGGTTTCACAGGCAAGCAGGGCAAAAATTATGGCTTCGAGTGCATCCGGATCGATCTGATAAGCCGCAGTAGTTCTAACCGGTATGGGAGATAGGCCTTCGGCAATCAGACGGCAGAGAGTGGCATTTTTACTCCCCCCTCCGCAGAGGACCACTTCGTGCAGCGTATGTTGAGGTAATATGAACCGCTGGTAACTCTGGATTATTGTTTCTGCCGTAAAGGCGGTCACTGTAGCCATCAGATCTTCGACCGCAAGTCGATATTGCTGCCCTTTTTCCCAGATCGTCGAGAGGTAGGCAGCACCAAAATCTTCCCGTCCCGTAGTCTTGGGAGGAGTTCGTTGCAGATAAGGATGCGAAAGTAGAAACTGGAGAAGAGGAAGGTATACTTGTCCCTGGGCGGCAAGGGCCCCATCCCGATCATATTTCTCCTGTTTGCCGGTGGCCAGGGCCATGATACCATCAAGCACCATATTCCCAGGACCGGTATCAAAAGCAATGATCTCTTCGATATTCCCGGAAGCGGGAAGGAAGGTCAGGTTACTGATGCCACCGATATTGTGGATAGAACGAGCCTGCTGAGTTCTGCCAAATAAGAGATAGTGACCATAAGGAGCTAAAGGAGCTCCTTCTCCACCTGCAGCGATATCTCGGGGACGAAAGTTCGCTATGGTAGTGATCCCGGTCCGTTCAGCAATAACGGCCGGTTCGCCAATCTGGAGGGTAGACCCAGGGTAGATACCGGCCGGAACGGGCAGATGATGAATCGTCTGGCCATGAGAACCGATCACCGTGATTTCGTCGAGCTTTACCTCCCCTTTTGCTGCAATCTGAAGAGCAGCTTGTGCAAAGAGTTCACCCAGGAGGAAATTCAATCGACAGATTCGATCCACGGTCCCTGTGCGTGGATCGGAGACCGCTAAAATTTCCTCGTATACCTCTGTCGGATAGGGATAGGTATGGAACGCTAGCAAATGGACGATGGGCGTATGCTGGTCTTCCCATTCGACACTTAAAAGAGCCGCATCGATACCGTCCGCCGAAGTGCCGGAGATTAGCCCAACAGCCAGCATGACTCCTACTCTACCTCTTTCTGCTCTGCCATAGTGTCAGGGAAGGGTTTGGGATAAATATGCTGATAGATCTGGTAATAGGCCAGTACTTTTTGTACATAACGTCGTGTCTCAAAAAAGGGGATGTTGGTAATAAATTCATCAGACTCCAGATGCTGCCATCTCTCCCACCAGGTTGCCACGCGATCCTCTCCAGCATTGTAACTGGCGATAGCTGGAATCAATTGATAATCAAACTGCTGTAAAAGTTGGTGCAAATAATGCACCCCTAAGGAGAGGTTGATGCGCTGATTAGACAGAATCTCCTCTGAGGGAAAATCCAGACCCAGATCCTGAGCGAGTCTTTTACCAGTATGAGGCATAATCTGCATAAGGCCGATGGCTCCAGCAGGAGAACGGGCTTCGGCATTCCATAGACTCTCAGCAAGAATAACCGCGGCCACGAGTCGAGGATCGAGGTTCGGAGGGAAGGAGAGCTCTTCCTTCCCCGTTGAAAAACGGAGTGGATAGGCTATATACCAGAAAATCGGAGGAAGAGTCTCGTCTTCGGTGCTAAGTGCATCCCAGAAATGACGGCGTAATTCACGGGCTGCTTTGCCTTCCTCACCCCCTCGATAGAACGCAACGGCTGTCTGAAAATAATATAAGAGTCGATCTTCGGGTGGAGGAGTAGCCAGGGCCATTTCTACGGCTGCTTCTTTAAAAAGATGTAATGTCCAGAGTTCCTGGATTTTAGGGGACGATATCACCAGCTGGTCTGGCCAGCGCCTCTCCAGGCCATGTCCCGGATTCTTTCCTGCTTTTTTCAGTAAGGGAGTGGCTGCCGGATAAACAGCAGCAATCTCCTTTAGGTATACATCGATCTGCTGCGCATAAAAAGTCTGCGGATACTGAGTACGAATCTGACGGAAAAGATTTACGGCTTGAGACCACTGCTGCATCTTCGCAGCAGCTCTTCCTTGCCAATATATCACATCGAGAAGATATTTTGATTTTGGATAGGATCGGGCAAGGCGCTCCCAGGTTTGGATGGCTTGAGGGTATTGGGTGAGAAGGTAATACGTCCATCCCATATGCCACAGGGTATCTTCGACCAGCTCATGCTGGGGAAAGCGGGTAAGGAGCTGCTCAAAATACTGGAGAGCCTCCTGGTAAGCTTTGTGTTCTTCGTAGAAGTTGCCAAGCAGATAAAGAAGTCGAGGAGCATAGGTACTGCGTGGCGAGTCCTGGAGCAATTTACGACTCACGGTGAGAAAGCTCTTGGGCTGTTCGAGACGTAGATATAATTTCCCCAGCGTATATTCCGCTTCCAGGGCTTGTGGATGATCAGGAAATTCCTGGAGAAACTGATGAAAAGCAGCAATAGCCTGTTCGTTTTGCCATAACCGGTAGTAACACCAGGCGATCTGGTAGAGGAGTTTTGCGCGCCAGGCTGGTGCTGACATCTGTTCTAACAGCTCTTGATACCCCTCTAAAGCTTCTTGAAAACGGTACGCCTTAAAGAGGATATTGCTCCGTGTATAGAGCTGGTCTGGAGAAGGAGGAGGAACCGGTGTGGTCTTGCGCAGTTGCTCTTCGGCATTCCGGGCCTGTTCTGCAAAAGGGTCTGCAGGATTATGGATCCAGAGACGACGCCACTCTCGTACAGCCTCTGTGTTCTTGCCTAGTTCCTGGTAAATGATTCCTCGTCGATAGAGAATCTCACCATACCGCTCATCTTCAGGATAGGCCTGGAGATAAGCCGTGTAGAGAAAGAGGGCCTGGGCCAGCTCTTTTTGGGCTTGCGCAATAGTTGCTATTCGGAAGCGAGCTGGACGCACAAGACGACTGGCCGGAAATTGACTTACCAGACGCTGATAAATCACCAGGGCTGGTTCAAGCCGGTCCAGGGCAAAGAGCGACTCTGCTAAGTAATAGTGGGCATAGTCAGCGAGTACCGGATAGTCTTTTCGGATCAGAGTATGAAAATACAGAGCACTCATGGCATACTCTTTGAGAGAGAAATGGTAATAACCGAGCAGAAACAGGAGGCGTTTTTCCTCCATATCATTCTGGTTTGCCCTGTGTAAAAATTTTTCTCGAAGCAGCACCAGACGTTCCTCTGCTGGTTGATCCTCTAAGGAAGAGAGCAAAGAAGAGAGTGGAGAGGCCAACCCGACCTGTGCAGTAAAGACTATGCCGAAGAGTGGGGAGAACAGACAAAGTACGGTCGTAGCTCTACCCTGTAATTGCATGATACTCTTCCCCTTAACCCTATAGCTACAGATTTAGGACTCTGTAAAATATATTTTGACTTGTCATGCTGAGCTAAAGGCAAAACATCCCGGTTTGGAGAGACTGCGCAGAGGGCATTCCTGCACTTTGTCTGGGACCGGTTCTCCATAAAGCGATGGACTCAACATGACAAATCAGCATTCATTTAACCGGGCACTATTCTGGAGTGATTCTGTCAACTAAAAATTCCTATTCTATTGTAAAAAAAATCGTCCTTGCTATGCAAGCAAAATTTCTCTGTAATCGAGGGTGAAAACTGGTTAACACACCTCCAGGAGAGCGCTTTGGCATTGCAAAATCGAGTAGGGAATGGATATCCTGAGAAGGTGAGAATCCGTTTTCCCCCTGGCGCTTTGTCAAACTTATTCTGGGGGTCTCTTTTTCTTATTGAAACATTCAGGGTTGAGCACAGGAAGGACCCTGGAGACTCCAGGGGTCTGTACAGGGCATGGTCCCTTGCTGTCTCCTAGAGAAAAGGTTTCTAGAGAATGTCTTGCTCTCTCCTTTCAATGCTACGGCTACTCTTACAGAGAAAGAGGAGAGAAGGTCTACGATTTGAGTATCCAGAAAAAATACCGTATATTAATACATAGGAAGGAGGAAACCAGTTTGTCTGGAGGAGATGAAGCAGGAATATGATGGAGAGCAAGCAATGAGTCAGATCATCGTCTTAAATGCAGGTGGACAATATTGCCATCTGATTGCACGCCGTATCCGTGAGCTTGGGGTCTATACCGAGATCCGGGAAATGGAAACCCCTGTAGAGGAAATGGCTACGGCCAGAGGAATAATTATTTCCGGGGGGCCTCATAGTGTCTATGCTCAAGGCAGTCCTTCGGTCAATCCTCAGCTTTTTAAGCTCGGTATCCCTGTCCTGGGTATTTGCTATGGTCACCAGCTCATTGCTCAGCTTCTGGGGGGAAAAGTCACGCCGGGGGAGGTGAAAGAATATGGTCTTGCCTATCTTGCGGTCAAACAACCGGTAGATATTTTTGCTGGACTTGATACCCGGGAAACTGTCTGGATGAGCCATTCTGATGTGGTGGAAGCTCCGCCACCCCATTTTGAGGTATTTGCAACTACTGATGATTGTCCGGTTGCCGCTATGGGGGATAAAAAAACACATATCTATGGTGTTCAGTTTCATCCAGAAGTCATCCATACGGTATCTGGCCAAAAAATTCTGCATAATTTTGTCTTTGCCATTTGTCACTGCCAAACCGATTGGGATCCGAAACAGACTCTGCCTCGCCTGATCACCGCAATACGAGAAAAAGCGCAAGGGAAAAAGGTGTTTTTCCTGATGAGCGGTGGGGTCGATTCTACGGTAGCCTTTACCCTCTGTGTCAAAGCGCTTGGCCCGGACCGGGTGATCGGTTTATATATTGATACAGGGTTTATGAGGGCAAAAGAGACAGCGTTTATTCGTGAAGCGTTTCAACAGTTTGGTATCCAGAGTGTACAAATCGTCGATGCCAGCGAAGAGTTCATCTCTATGCTATCCGGGGTGTATGATCCAGAAGAGAAACGAGTCCGTATTGGGCGCAAATTTCTGGAAGTTCAGGAACGGACCCTCAAACAGATGTATCGTCCGGATGAAGAGTGGATCTTAGGGCAAGGGACGATCTATCCAGACACCATCGAATCGGGAGGAAGTGCTCAGGCGGCTGTGATTAAAACCCATCATAACCGCATTGACCTGGTACAGGAGTTAATGCAGCAAAATAGAGTACTCGAACCCTTGGTCGAATTCTATAAGGATGAGGTGCGAGAGATTGGTCTGCAATTAGGTTTACCACCGGAAATTGTCTGGCGACATCCCTTCCCCGGTCCTGGTCTGGCTATCCGTTGTCTCTGCTCTCGGGAACCGGGTTCGATGCGTACCTCTCCAGAACTCACTCGATTGGCAAAGTCGTTAGGAATCGATTTAGCCCTTGCCCCTCTCAAAACAGTTGGGGTGCAGGGAGATTATCGCAGTTATGCTGATCTTGTTTTGGTGCAGGGGGAGATTCCGTTTCCTCGACTCCAGGATATTTCTACCACGATTACCAATACCATCCCTACGGTAAACCGGGTAGTCTACCTGGTAGCAATCCGATCGGGGAAAGGGCTCTGGGACCTGCAGGGAATCAAAGCGGGAATAGAGCGTGCTCGTTTAGACCTTCTTCGGGCAGCGGACGAGTTGGTGATCAATTTTATCCGCACTCATGACCTGTATTCAGGCATCTGGCAATTTCCAGTGATTCTTATGCCACTCAGCCTGGGTACAGGGGAATCCATTGCGCTACGTCCAGTGAGTTCGCAGGATGGGATGACTGCAGAGTTTACAAAATTCCCTGAGGCTCTGCTCCAGCAACTTACGCATAACCTCCTATCGTTGCCAGGTGTCGATGCAGTCTTCTATGACGTGACCAATAAGCCACCGGCTACTATTGAGTGGGAATAATCCGAATGTTTTTTGTCTTTTCAAAAGTGCTGGCCTTTTTGATTTACCCATTATCGTTCTTTTTGCTCCTGCTATGGGGAGTTTTTCTATGCTATTACCAGAAACAAGCTCGTCGAGTCCTGGCCGTGGCCTTGAGTGGACTCTATATCTTAAGTGCTCCTTTTCCGGTCAATTATTTCATGCACTGGCTGGAGGGACCACCTCCTTCCCCCACTACCCTTCGGCCCCCTTATGAGATTGTGGTTGTACTGAGCGGGATGGTCAATCTCGGGTTGAGCAGGGAGAATTGGATCGAATTCAATGAAGGAGTTGACCGGATTTTAACCGGAATTTCTCTGATCAAACAAGGGCTGGGGGAGAAGTTGCTCATTTCAGGAGGGAGCGGGAGTCTCTTTGACCAGAGTCTCAAAGAAGCAGAATTATTAAAAAAATTTTCTATAGAATGGGGTCTTTCGGCTGATCAAGTTCTGGTGGAAGCCACCTCAAGAAATACGTATGAGAACGTGGTGCACTCGGCAGAGATTATTCGCACGCAGAACTTTCAACGCATCTTGCTGATTACTTCTGCTTCCCATATGCGTCGAGCTGCAGCGGCTTTTCACAAACAAGGGATCTTTCCCGATCTCTATCCAGTCGATCTCTCTGCGCAGACCGACACTGTCACTCTGTGGAGTTTTCTCCCTTCAGCTATGGCGCTCAATATGTCCACTCGTCTTATCCATGAACTGGTGGGACTAGTAATGTACCGTGTCCAGGGGTATATCTAATACCAGCCACGGCCTTTTCTGACCAGATTCGCTCCTGGTTCGGCCTCACAGCAGGAATCCGAGCTGAACGGCTGACTGTCTGGCTGCCAGTATGCGTAGTTCGTCACCGCACAGCCCAAGCATCACACCCTCATCATCAACATGCTGTGGGTGGAGGGTGTAAGCATCGCCTCCGTCTGTATCAAGAGGTGCTGGAGACCTTCCGCAACGTGCGCCATCCCATGTCCCCCGCGATGATCGGCGCACTGTTTGGGGTCGGGGCGATACCCTGGTCGAGGAGGTTTGAGGGGCGTGCGGGCATAGGTTTTCCCTCTTCAAACCTTACTTTGGTTGAGAAATAATTGCAATGACTTGCAAGAAATTTATATAAAAGACAGATTCTCGCAATAGGTAAAAAATATTATTGACAGAGTATTAGTTTTTATCTACATTACCTAAGTACAGCTCATCATAAAAAAGTATCCAAAATCGATCAATCTTCAGCAAGTGTGATTGCTCTAGCAGAAAATGAAATTGGATACTTAATTGTGACGAGCTGTACTGACTGTAAGTATAGAAGTATATCCGTATACCATCTCTAACAGGATAGTATACAGGTAAATTCCGTATAACCAATTGTTCAGCGCCAGCGGTGCTGGAGAAAAGCCTGAAGAGCAGCAAAGAAACGAAAAATCACCCGGTGCCGCGCGACGCTTGAAGCCTCCTGCGCAGTGTGGCAGGCTGTGACCCTTAGGCGGACATTTTTGCATCTCAAACCAGGGCAGAAAGGCACAAAGCAACTGGTGGCGCAGTAGAGGGACCGTCTTGTCTGTGTGCGTTATCACTACGCAAACGCAGGAAGCGGTTCAAGACCGTGGAATTAATCGGTGCCGAACGTGAGTGGACACTACCACCGCCACGCCTGGCCGCAGTAACGATGGTGGGGGTATGCGTTGGCTTTACCGAGCGAGAGCTGCGGGAACAGGTCAAGCAGGCGGGTGGGCAGTAGAATCGCAGCCGCAAGGGGTGGGAGATGCGCTATGATCAGGTGGTAGTGCTCAAGTTGGAAGCCCGGAAAGTCGAGGAGAAAGTATCGAATAGTAGAGACCCTGGTTGAAAGAGGAAGTATCTATAGGTGGATGCTTAGCTGGTCTCTACATATGGATACTTGCATCTAATACTGGATACCCGCATCTATTAGTAGTTGCTCATGTTTGAACTCTAATATAACGTGCAAGCGGAGCACGAAGCGGTCCGCTTGCACGTTAGGCTGGGCTCGATGTAGGATTGCCCAGAGAACCCTGCTGATTTCTGAGACTATACATGTTATTATTTGTCAATGTTTGACCTGAGGTTGTCCCATGATTACAAAACGCGAAGCAAAGATTTGAAGACCTTTACCACGTACCTGAGAATGGCAAGGCGGAAATCATCCAGGGAGAACTGGTACTGATGCCCCCGATTGGATTCCTACCAAATGTTGCGGCGAGTGAAATTTTCGTGAGTCTTCGCGAGTATGCGCGTTGCACAAAGACTAGCTCTGCCCTCACTGACAATGCTGGCTTCATCGTGAATATCCCGTATCGCAAATCCTTCAGTCCTGATGCCGCTTTTCACACGGGAAAAAGCACGGGCATGCAGTTTCTGGAAGGCGCTCCGATTTTCGCAGTCGAAGTCAGAAGCGAAGGTGATTATGGCCCGCAAGCAGAGCAGGCTCTTGCGGAGAAGCGCAAAGATAATTTTACTGCCAGTACCCTCGTAGTGTGGGATGTGGATTTACTCTCTGATGAGGTCGTGAAGGTTTATAGGGCGAGCCATCCAGATCACCCAACCATCTATCATCGGGGAGAGACAGCAGAAGCGGAACCAGCCGTGCCAGGGTGGAGCATGCCAGTGGATAATCTCTTTCCTTAGCCACGCCGAACCTCTATATGACCTCCCTTTGTCAAGAGAAAAATTACCCCCGAGAGGCGGAAAGTTCATTTTTTTACATCTTCTTCCGTCTTTGAGCACAAGATGCTCTGGCAAAGGGCTCTAGGCCTCTGGCTCGGTGTCTCGCTCCGGGTTTCAGGCTCCTCTCATGGGCCTGCCCCAAACGTCTATAGAGAGGAACCATTCCAATCGGAGAGTCGAAGTAACGGGTGCAGTCTGAGTTGCTCTCGCAAGGTATCGGTACCCTTGTACCGGCTTACTCAAGGGTCGGACTTAGCACTTATGAAGCTCTATCCAGTGAGGGGGAAGCTCGGGGAAGGGGCAGAACACGCGTGAAACCTTGGTAAAGCATCGCATAGTCGGTTGGACTCGACAGGAGGGTCCAAGTAAAGCACCGAAGGTCCGGGCAAGGGTCTAAGCACGCCTTGGCGTTTGGGGCACGCAGGATTTCATCTTCCCTTCCGCATGCTGATCGAGCCCGACCCTATGCGGCCTGAGTGAGGCGGTGGGCTCACCCCTTCCCGTCCCAGCTCAGGATGTGGGTAAAAAACGGAGGAAGGCAATGAGTACCTATGTGCTGATTCATGGCTCGTGGCACGGCGCTTGATGCTGGTACAAGGTCGTTTCACGGCTCGAGAGAGCAGGGCACGCAGTGCTTGCCCTCGACTTGCCCGGCCATGGGCGTGACTGGACAGCGGCCAAGGCTACCTCCCTGCGGACCTATGTTATGTGTGCAACGTGCTCGATACCTTGCAAGAGCCAGCGATTCTGGTAGGGCACAGCCGAGGAGGCATCGTCATCAGCCAGACGGCTGAGTATCGGCCTGACAAAGTCAAAGCATTGGTGTATTTGGCTGCGTTTCTGATTCCCAATGGCGAAGCCGTGCTGCCGACGACGCTGAGCGACACGGAGTCGCTGATTGTGTCGAATCTGGATGTCAATGAGGAGCAGGGCTGGCAGATGCTGAGGGAAGAGGCGTTTAGGGAGGCGCTGTATGCTGACTGCCCAGAGAAGGACGTGGCATTAGCTCGGTCGCTTCTTACCCCCGAGCCCAATGCGCCCGTTGCCACGCCTTTAGAGCTCACGGATGGCAATTTCGGTCGCATCCCCCGTGTCTGCATTGAGACCCTGCGGGACAAAGGGGTCTCGCCATCCTTACAGAAGAAAATGTACACGGCGGTGCCGTGTCAAAAGGTGATCTCGCTGGACACCAGTCACTCGCCGTTCTTCTCGGCACCGGATGAGCTGGTGGCGCACCTCACCTCCCTGTAGACGGAGGCTACGATGAAGGAGCGCCGCGATGGGCGACTCCAGGGAGTTTCACAGGAAGCAGGCGGTTGCAACAACGATGGTTTTTGCCGCGTTGTGCCTCGTGGCTTTCGTGAATCAACAGAACGCATGGAAGAAGAACGTCTCGCTGGTGAACAAGTGTCGCCAGATCCCGCGACTCCTCGGGGCGTCGGAGGGCTTCAACGAGGAATGAGAACCATATTCGTACCTTCGTGCACCTGGTTCGTACGCGGAACGATCGCTTGGTTCATTTTAAACCCGCTGGCGAGACCCATCTGACCGGAGGAGAGCCGGACCGGCGCTACTTCGGCGATCTCTTGGGCGATGTGGAACTCGCTCAACGCTACGTCTGTGTCCGCTCAATGATCGAGACGCTCCATCAGCTCACAGGTCGGCGTTCCCCCTGCCGCGATTTCTTGAAGGCGAGGAGTATTTATCAACGATATGGGCATCCGTGACCGTCCCGTATGAGGCACTTGGTCCCGGTGGCGACTAACGTGTTGCCACTCTTGCCGAACCCCTATAAGGCCTCCTCTTGTCAAGGGTACAAATATCCCCTGAGAACATAAAAATAGTTTTGTTCGAAAAGGCTGATGATGCGGCTCCAAGGTTCAGGGCTCTGGCTTGGGTAGCAGCCACTGGGTCTGCCCCACACCCCTATGGAGGTGCATCCCGCCCTGCCGGCGTAACCGAGGCAAGCGGCTTGCAGCCGGAGGGCGGCCAGTCTGCGCCCGAGAAAATTCTGCGGATCCGTAGACCGGCTCTCTTCAGCGGACCGGAGCAGGTCTCTGACCGGTCTCCGTTCCGGTGGGGGCTGGGGGCCGGGGCAGCACCCGGGGACGCTTGGGCACTCCTCAGCACTATGAGGGGCCAGGGCAGAGGGCCAATTACCGGCAAGGGCCTCTGGGAGGTTACCCGATGGCGCCGTGTGGCATTCCGCGCTGCCCAGTTTTTTGCAGTCTGAGGCGCCGCGCCCAGGTTGGCCCTGGGACGGGTCAGTTCGGCGATAGGCTCTCGATAAGGGGCCATGACGCGCCAGCACTCCTCGGGAGAGGTCTGCAGGTTGCGATGCCCCCAGAGAGCGCCGGCTTGGTGCACGATGCAAACGGATATAGAGCGCGCGTGCAGGGCAATACCGCAAGAAGACTTAGGCTGTTTCGTAGAGAATTGCATTGGACTTCCTCCTCTGGTCGGGGTGCTCTTTCTGTTTCACGAGGGTCTACTACTCCTAGAGTATACTCTGCCTCAGGAGGAGGTCTTTATAAGTATCAACACACTGCAGCGGACGGCGCTGCGCGCCGCCGCTGATGCTGGTCGTTAGAGCTTGGATTGAGACTGTATCAAGCAGAGGCTATTTGTCCAAGAGAAAGAGTCTGAAAGCGTAGAGCAAAGGGAGGACTCCGCCCGCCTTGATAGCCGTGCTTGCCCATGTCGATGTTTCTCGTGCTTTGCTCGCTGTTGTGCCTCGTGTCTGTTACTCCTGCGCTGCGGAGCGCTTAGAGCTCATCTCCAGAGGTCTCCTATGATGTTGATTTCGCAGCGGGTTTCGTGGTATACTATTTTCTACAATCTATGATATGGACTGCTACAGCCCTAACTTGCGCATCAGCAAGGCACAACCCTGACCTTGTAGATAGATTTACCAAAGGAGCGGTTATGGTATCCGATACTATTGCCACAGTGATAAAAATGATGGAATCCTTGCCGGAAACTTTACAAGAGCGGGTAGTAGACCATCTACGGGAGTATATTACAGACCTGCAAGACGAGCAACACTGGGATCTTTTGTTTGAGCGAACCCAACAACAGCTTATCGCCGCTGCACGACGTGCCAGACAGGAAATGGCCGAAGGGCATGCAGAACCCCTAGATTATGACCGGTTATGAACTCTGCCACTCTTCCCTCTTTTTGGACGGCGTATGCGTCTCTTGAGGAGGATATCAAGCAGAGGGCCAGGAAAGCGTATCGTCTGTGGGCGCAGAATCCCTTTCACCCCTCTCTGCGTTTCAAGTGTATTAATCGTGAGGAAAACATTTGGACAGTGAGAATAACACAGGCACCCTAACCCAGGCATCCAGCCGACGCCGGTTCCGCTACGCTCCATGCGCGCTCCTCATGCTTGGCCGTTCGGCAAAAGCTATCTCAAGTTTGATAAATGACTGTCTCATCAAAAGGATTTTTGGACATGGCGAAGCTAAAATACATTTATTGGCAAGATGACGATATGTGGTTAGGATATCTGGAAGAGTTTCCTGACTACTGGACCCAAGGTGAAACCGAGCAAGAAGTGAAAGACAATCTTATCGATATCTATAGAGAATTGACAAGTGGCGTTATTCCTAATGTTCGTAGAGTCGCCGAGTTAGAAATTTCATGAAAAGGCGAGAGATAAAAAGGCTTGAGGAAATGGGTTGTATTTTTATTCCACTATCTTTGCACTTTGACAACTTGAAGTAGCAGGCATGTCCTTTTCCATGGGGATAATGGTATGCACTGATGCCCCATTGTCCTGGAGGTGGACCATGCCCAAGCCTATGATATGCCTTTCCGACGCGTTGTGCACGTATCTGGACCTGTTCCGCGCGTGCTTCAGCCGCCGTCAGTGGAAGTACTTCGTGACCAGACTGCTGGGGCTGATCGAGCACGAGGGGCGGCACACGCTGAAGGGACTGCGTTCGAGCGTGTGGGACCAGGTCAATCTCTCGGGGCTTTCGCGTTTCTTGGGACTGTGGTCGTGGTCGCCCGAAGAGGTCGCACAGACTTGGCAGGCGGATTTCCGACAGGAAGTGGCCGAGGCCGTCCAAGCGGCACATCGTCGCCAGCGGGCTGAACGCTCCCAGCATCGGGGACGCCCGAAGGCAACCCTCGTGACCGGTTATCTGGCCCTCGACGATTCGATCCACCGCAAGCCCAAAGGACGGAAGATGGCCGGCCTGGGCCGACACTACTCGACCACGGAGAAGAAGGTGGTGCCGGGCCACGGCCTGTTTATCAGTCTCTCCCTCCTCCTGGGTCGGCGCTGCCCGCTGCTGCCGCGGCTGTACCGACAGAAAGCGGTCTGGGAACGGGAAGGCATACCGTTTCATAGCAAGGTGGACTTGGCTGTGGCCGAGATTGCCACCTTCCAGCCGCCGCCAGACACGCATACCTACCTCTTGGTCGACCGTTGGTGTCACTGGCGGCGGGTGCGGCGAGCCGCCGCTGCTCGACACTGGGACTGCAGTGGCGGGCTGAAGAGCAATCGCTGGATGCGAATCTGTACCCCGGAGGGGGAGCGGGAATGGGTCCAGTTGAGTACTTATGCCGCGAGCCGAGGCCATGCCGACTGGGTAGAGGCCACTTGGCCAGCGCAGCAGGGCGGACACAAGGTCTACGTCCATGCAGTGCGGACCTGGGTACGCAAACTCGGTCCCACGCTGGTGCTGATGACGCGCTACAGCCTGGACCAACCGCTGGCGCAGGTGCGCTACTGGGGGAGTACCCTGGTCGATGCCCAGACGGTAATCAACATCCTGGCCCTGCGGTGGACCATAGAGACGCTCTTCGAGGATTACAAAGACTTGCTGGGCAGCGACCACTACCAAGTGATGAGTGCCACCGCCATCGTGCGCTTCTGAACGCTGGTATCCTGCCTGGCCTACTTCCTGGACAAGCAACGGGCTCGCATCCAGGCGGAGCGACCAGGAGAGCACATCACCTGGGGTGACGCCCGTCGTGCCATGCAGACTGAACATCAATGCAATTTCCTGGTCTGGCTCGAAGACCAGTTTCGGTCAGGTGTTACTGCCGGGCAACTCTGTGCTCGTCTGGTGGCATAGTCATAAAAGTGCAAAGATAGTATTTATTCGTCATGGAGGCAAACATGACTGGTATCAAAACCCGAGGACTAGAGTTTCTCAGCCTGTGCCAAGACATCGTGAAATCCAGGATCGCCTTGCAAAACACATCATTAAAATGCTTAGTGATGACAATGCCTAACCCCTATAAGGCCTCCTCTGGTCAAGGGTAAAAATATCCCCGGAGAACAAAAAATATTTTTTGTTCGAAGACGCTGATGAGGCGACGGCAAGGTTCAGCGCTCTGGCTTGGTTTCGGGGTTGGGTAGCAGCAACCGTGTCTGCACCACACCCCTATGGAGGGGCATACCGCACTGCCAGAGTAAGTGAGGCACGCGGCGTGCAGCCGGTGTGCTGCCAGTCTGCGCCCGAGAAACTTATGCGTACCCGCATACCGGCCCTCTCCAGATGACAGGATCAGGTCTCTGACCGGTCCCAGGTACGGTGGGGGCCGGGGCAGCACACATGGACGAGTGGTCACTCATCAGCGATATGAGGGGCTAGGGCAGGTGTCCAATCACCGGCAAGGGACTCTGGGAGTGCACCCGATGGCGCCGTGTGGCATTCCGCGATGCCCAGGTTTTTCAGTCTGAGGCGCCGCGACCCGGATGTCCCTGGGGCAGTTCAGTGAGGCGGGAGGCTCACATTCCCGGCCCCACCATGTCCCTGGACTGCGAAATTTCTTTCTCGCAAAAGCCTCCTGGCGTTTGCGCAGGAAAGAGACGGCTCGGCCCAGCGTAGGGGCTAAGAGAGCGAGGGCTTTGCTCTTGCCCTGTTTACTGCCCGGCCGCTGGGGATAGTTCTGTCCCAGTTCATTGTGTCGGAGAAATAAGCACGCGGCTTCCGAAAAAGCCCATTTGCGGTAGACTATAGTCTCCCTATTGAGTGTTGTTGAAAGGATGCCGATCCATCTAAACCGCAGAGGCCGCAGAGATCGCTGAGAAATCTGAAAAAACTCTGCGAACTCGGCGTTCTCTGCAGTAATGCTTTTAACCACACTTTACAGGGAGACTACCCGGTGGACATTCCCCATTGTAGATGCCCTGGGCCCTGCCTGTTGCCTGCGGATCCTCGCGGGCCCTTGACTAAGCAGGCAGAGGAAGCAAACTTCTGGACGCGGGGAAACGGGTGATGTCATAGATTTCATCCCACAGGACCACGGCCAGGATTTTGCCCACCCCGGGGCTCGTACGCAGCAGATAAAAGTGGTGCGCGTATGCGGTTTAGCGGTGTTGACGATGTCGAGTGCGAGATTGGGCAGTAAGCGAGCAGAAGACGCCAGGAGTTCGCGATCAACCGCGATGCTCTTTTGGGCACTGGAATCGGTAAATCGGGTAGCCACACCAGCACGGGTGGCTTTGTAGGCGATTTTTTCCCGAACGCTGGGAGGTGATATTGGCTCTGGGTGTTTTGGATAGGGGTGAGGAGTTCTGAGCGGCGTCGCCTCCGGTACATACGTCGGCGTAAGAGGTCTCGAGGAGCATGCATGTCCTGCGGAGACACATAAGCTGTGGGAAGGACGCCTCCACGCCGGAGAGTGGCGATCTTCTGCGAATCGAGCTTGGTATTTTGGCTTTTGCCGCCATGGATCGCTTTCATATCCAGGGCATGACCTAAGACAAAGGGTAGGCCTTCGTGGGTACAGCGATCAGCGAGCCAATACCAGGGAAACATGCATTCCCCGACGACGACGCAATCTTCCCGATAGGGCGCAATGACTCGTAAGAACTCATCGGGAGAAGTGGTCAGAGGGCGATGAACCAAGAGGTCGCCGGCGTGGTTCACGATGCAAACGTACCGAGATCGCACGTGCAGGTCAATACCGCAAGAATATTTATGGTGTTTGGGAGAGCATTTCATGGGGCTTCCTCCTCTGAAGCGATCATGCATGGTACTGGCCGCTCCCAAGCTGCAAGGGAGGGCTTTCCACTGGCAGCCTGTTTGGAGCACAGAGCAGATGGCATCCAGAGCCTGCCGGTCAGGTATCCGCGGTCGACCGCCTGTGGGTGTGGGGCGTTCAGGAGGCAGCAGCGGGATCCGCTCCCACAATGCGTCGGGAATGCGCCAGGCTGCGTCCACAGCATCTGATGAGGTCATACGAACCTCCTAGGATTGATCTTCTCCTCTCTATGAGTTACCCTATGTTACCATAATGGGAGGTTTTCGGATAGACTCTTAGTATCCTATTCGCGAAACTTGCGTATCTTGCGCAAAGGAAGTATGACAATCTCTACCGAGCAAGAGAATTTCCCTACTGTCGATTTTTTCAAGAGATAACGAACAACGAGAGGTTGTTTCTTGATGTAATTCACAAAGAGTCACCCATACGGATCACAGTTGGTGCATGGATCCCAAAAGCGCTTCAAGCGTTGGCAGATTTGATCGAGAGAATAGCTCAGATCCATGCAACGAGGCAGCGAGCACGGCTTGATATCGAAGCCAGGAAGATTGAAATTACCCTAACTACGTTACAACGACTTGGCCTTGATGATTTATCAGAGAGCCAAAAAATCGCACTCGCAAATGAGCTGCTCTACAACGTTTCGAACCTTGCCAATCGCAGGAGGCGAAGGAAAGTTCTAAATTACATTGCCGGATAATTGACGAGTTTGGCACGACAGTGCTTGATTAGGACCCAACCCTGTTGCAGCGGACGCGCTGGACAACGCACCGCTCAGCTTCGTCTGTTAGGTCTGAGTTTCAGAGATAGCCAAAAAACTCAATGTTTTCAATAGGTTAAGAGAAAAGGAAAACCTAATAATTTTAATGAGTTAAGTGAATTTTTAGGCAGTATGATTCCACAAATCCTCACTCCTGCAAGCATTGTGGACAATAAATTAGGCAGTAAGCTAAGCTATTGAAAGTATTAATTAAATTGTGTTTAGTCTGAAACATAACATCCTGCCCCTAAAAGAAGCGGATGGAACCCTTGAAAGTATTAATTAAATTGTGTTTAGTCTGAAACTCGGGTTAGGCTCGTGCAAATTACAACTTGTCGGCTATCTTCGGGGGTGTTATATTCTTTGCAGATGTCAAACGGCATTCTTGAACGGGTCAGAGTCGCAGCGTCGAAACGGATTCTGTATTTACCTCATGTCATTCGGCAAATGTTACGCCCCGATCGCATGATTTCTCGAGAAGAAGTCGAAAAAGCAATCTTCCACGGCGAAGTGATAGAGGATTATCCGGAAGATCCACGCGGACATAGCTGTTTGATATGTTACTATGAACCGCCAGATCGTCCCATTCCTGTGGTTTGTTCTCCAAAGGTAGAATATGTGGCGATCATAGCGACTTATATTCCTGATCCAGCTGAATGGTCTCCCGATTTCAAACGGAGGTTATAGCTATGGAGTGTATGTATTGTAAAGGCAAGATGGTCAAATCAACAGCACCCTTTGATGTGAACCGTCAGGGTTATCACATTCATTGGGATGCTCTACCAGCATGGGTGTGTACTCAATGCGGGGAAGCCTATTTTGAAGGCGAAGAAGTTTCCCGTATCCAGAAAGCTATTTCTATTCTAGAGCGCGAGGTCCTTGCTCAGGAAGCGGTATAGCATGAGCCTAACCCTTATAAGACCTCTCGCTGTCAAGAGTAAAAGTTGTCCCTTAACGAAAAAGGGGGGTTCTTTTTTCGCTAAACCGATAACGAGCCGTTTGGGCTGTTGGCAGCGATTCTGACTTGATTTCCAAGCGGGTGCCAGGAATCAGATCCTGCACCAAACCCTTATCGAGATTCTACCACCTGGTGCGCCCAAACGTTGGGCCATACTCCGAAGCAGCAGGGAAGATCTCCGCGCGAGAAGGGGCCCAACGGGAGCTCGTCGGAGCGCGGGGATCTTCCCTGCCGGCCACGAGCACAGAACGTTGCGACCTGCAGGGTCGTCGTCTTGGGTGTCAGGCAGTTGCAATCTCCTTGGAGAGATTGCGATCTAGAAATATTTGCGTTCCCTCATGCCGTCCCAGTCAAAAGGCTGGCTGATAAGAACTCCAGTTAGGTTCGGGTTCGGTTGAGGGGCAGAATCCGCACAACGAGCCAAAGGCACGTTGAGGATATTTTCGGAGCGAGACGGATCTCCAATCAAGACGAGAGGACAATGGGTAATACAGGCATACCATCCGCTGTGCGTTTAGAGTCACAAGGGTTCTCTTGGCCCCGATTTGGATGCGGACACGTGCTCAATCCCTTTGATGGTCCTAGTTAGGCGTCGGGCTGATCCGTCCCCTCAAGCTCTAAAGCCCCAGGAATTTATCCTGATCGAAGGGCTTCTTGTTCTTTAACATGAAGTAGACCGCTCTTCCCAGCTTGTGGGCTAGGATAGAGAGGGCTTTTCCTTTGCCGTGCTTGTTAGCAAGCCTGTCGAGATATTTTTTCCCGGGTGCATTGCCCTTGAGGAAGAGATCTGCCGCTTCGCTGAAGGCCCATTTGAGATGGGCATTGCCGATCTTCTTGCCGCTTGAGCCATATTTTTTGCCGTTGGATTCTTTCATGCTTTTCACAAGGCGGCAGTAGGAAACGAAATCCTGTACGGTGGGGAAGCGGTTGCTGTCTTCGATCTCGGAGAGGATGACCAGGCCTAGGATTTTGCCGATGCCGAGGATGGATTTGAGTAGGGCGTAGGCGATGGGATCATGCTGGTTTGCTATTGTGATGATGTCTTGCTCCATTTTTGCTCTGATCGGATCATAGGCTTCTATGACGGCGAGATCGGTTTCCATCATTTTCTGGACGGATGGATCTTCGAAACGTTCCACGATGCCAGCTCTGTTTTGAGGCTTGGCAATGTGGCCCAGGCAATCGGAGAGGTTGTACTGGTTACGAGTATTCTGGATATGTGTATAGAGCTCGGCCTGTTTTCTCATGAGGTGGTTGCGTCTTCTGAGCAGGTCCCTGGTTGCCCGCATCTTGGCAGGGTAGACATAGGCCATGGGGATCATGCCTCCTCTGAGAAGTAGTGCTATCTTAGGGGAGTCGATCTTGTCGTTTTTGGCTTTGCCGCCGTGGATGGCTTTCATGCAAAGGGCGTGGCCCAGGACGAAGGGGATGTTTTCTTCAACGCACAGATCAGCGATCCAGTACTAGGAGACCATGCATTCCACGGCTACGACGATGTCTTCTCGGAATGGTTCGATGGTCTTGAGGAAGACCTCCCTATCGGTTTTGATGTTGCGATGAAGCACGCTTGCTCCGGTGCTATCCAGGATGCAGAGATACATTTTCTTGGTGTGTAGGTCGATTCCGCAATAGTACTTATGCTGTTTGGTGTAGAATTTCATGTGGCTTCCTCCTTTGGCTTTTGAATGATTCTTTGGGAAAAGGAACGAAGGCGAGTCGAATCCGTCGGCGCAAACGATGACTGATAAACTCTCGGAGAGTCGCAGATACCATCTATGGCCCGCTGGTGCAGAGGACCTTGACGCGGTGGCATCGTCCGGAGTTGACCCTGGTGTTGGATCGGACCGAGTGGGACGTGGGGAAGGTCTTGTTGGTGGGGATAGCGGTACTGGGACGAGTGTTGCCCTTGGCCTGGGCAGTCCTGTTGCACCAGGGGAATGCTGATGTTCTGGAGCAGCGGGCCCTCTTGGAACGGGTACGGCCGTGGTTGCCAAGCATGCCACAAAAGGCAGTCTTGGGCGATGGAGAGTGCAAGAGTGTCGAGTGGATGCGGTATGCCCAGGCGCAGGGCTGGGACTTTGACTTGGGCCAGTCGGCGGATACCCGGTTTCAGGGGCCATCCGGCGTGTGGCAGCGCTTGGGGGATCTGCAGGTCCCTCAGACCCACCCCGTGTATCTTCGTGCGATTCGCTTGACCTGGAAACAGCAGTTTGGCCCGGTGAACCTGATCGCCTACTGGGATCGGACGAAGCGGGAGCAGCGCTACGTGGCGACCTCGCGCCCAGCCACCCGAGCGACGTTCACTTGGGGACGGCAGCGGAGTGGGATGGAAGGGACCTTCCGCGATGACAAATCGGGAGGCTTCAATAGAAATGAAAGATGTAGAGCGCATTGAGAAGATCAAGGAGATAAAGCTAAATCATCCGTTCTAGGGATACAGGAGCGTACGGGCGTAGCTTCGGTATAGAGAGAAGATAAAGGTTAAGGCGATAATGAAGGCATATCTCAGGAGGTGCATAAGGCAAAGAGGACGCCGCAGAGGAGCGAGCCCAGGGCAGACAGACCACGACAGTACCGGGGCATAGACATGACACAGTTCATACTCCCTGTGATGGGGGAGTTACCTCGTGATAGTTCTTGACTGGTATACGAAAAAGGTAGTTGGATGGGATAGCTCCTTAAGGAGCCGGGCAGCGGAGTGGAAGAGGGCATTGGAGATGGCGATCACCAAAGAATTCCCAGAAGGGGGAAGAGGCCAGGGGCTAAAACTGATAAGCGACAATGGCTCACAGCCTACGGCTACATCTTTATATGAAGGATATGGCTACCGGAGGGATAGAGCAGATATTCGCCTCCTATGACAATCGCAAAGGCCATGCCGATACTGAGCGGATAATGTTGACGACTGAGAGCCAGCCCAGAGGTGAATCTGTAGATTCACCTCAAGTTCTTCTCCTGACAGGCCACCATGCTCGGTAGCGTATCACACTGGTGTATGAGAGACCAGCATTACTTTCCAGACTCCTTTTTCTCCTCGAAGAGGTCTTTCCAGTATGAAAAACTCTCTCCCTGTTCCCACTACGGAGATATGTTCACTAATACCGAGCCTTGAGACGTGGTCTTCGAGGTCTGATATGATTTTCCTCTTGACTAACTGTATAGAGGCTTTATAATGACATCAGTCTCTCTATTTTTAGTCGGTGATGAAGCAGAGTAAAAATGCAAAGATTATTCTATTAAATTACTAAATTGCCCGAATAAACTGCGTGAAGAACCAGGAGACTATTTGGGGAAGAGGTAAGTTCCTCCTGTAGAAAAGGGGGTGGACAATGAAAACGATAGTGATTCCGGATGATTTTCCACCTGTGATATCTGGTACGTCTGCTCTCGAGCGGCTGAAGGAGTTAGGAGATGTCTATGTCTATACCACTCCCCCACAATCTGCAGAGGAACTGATTCAGCGTATTCGGGATGCCGATGTGGTGCTCAATATTCGGGCCTATTGCAAGTTTACCCAAGAAGTGTTGCAAAATGTCTCGCGTCTTCAATTAATTTCCGTATGGGGAACCGGGACCGACAACATTGACCTGAGCACAGCTATTACTCGAGGGATTAGGGTAACTAATACTCCAAATACGGCCACCGAAGCGGTAGCAGAGCATGCGCTCACGTTGATGCTGGCGGTGGCTCGTCAGATTCCGCAGATTGATCGCGAAGTGAAGCGGGGAAATTGGGTACGTGGGCTGGTTATTCAGCTCCATGGGAAGACATTAGGGCTAGTAGGAACTGGATTAATCGGTCAGCAACTGGCACGAATTGCTCAGGGCATTGGGATGAAGGTGATTGCCTGGACCTTGCATCCTTCGGAAGAGCGGGCTAAGGGGACCGGATTGCACTATGTTTCTCTGGAAGAGTTATTGCAAACTGCAGATGTCATCTCGATTCATACCCGTCTTACTGAAAAAACCTGGGGGCTAATTGGGCGCAAAGAATTCGCTCTTATGAAGCCATCAGCTATACTGATCAACACTGCTCGAGGGGCTATTGTGGAAAAGGGAGCGCTGCTGGAAGCTTTACGGAACAAAAAGATCGCTGGGGCTGGGCTCGATGTTTTTGACAAAGAACCCCTGGATGCGGATGACCCATTGCTCAAGCTGGATAATGTCATACTCACCCCACATAGTGCCGGGCAGACTCCTGAAGTAGTGGAGCGAGGACTCCACATGGCTGTAGAGAATATTATTCGCTTTTGGGAAGGGAACCCACAAAATGTGGTGGTGTAAGAGCGCTTGCTCTATGAGTTGTTTGTCTGAGGGGTAGTTATTTATTAAAATAATTTACCAGCGTGAGAAGCTCTACATGTGTGGAGTGAGGACGTGAAATTGACATGAGGGAAAAGAAGATGCGTGATTATGCAAAACTGAACCTCAAGGTTGAACGACACAAACGACGAAAACGCTCCTTTTTGCTGGGTTTTGGAATCTTTGCTCTCTCCATATTTACCTTTGTGCTCGGTTTCCTGGTTGGTCAAGAAATCCAAAATTCTGCAGGATTGAGTCGAGCAGGAGAGAAAGAGGAAACTCTTCAGACCGCCCTGGCTACTGTTTCTCCTCCTCCATCTGCGCCTCCACCGGTCATCACCTCTGGTAAGAAGAACCTTCCCGCTGCTGAGCGGACTCCGCCCATCGTATCTAGAGAGCCAACTACACAAGCAGTGAACACTCCTCGCCTTCCCGCTTCTTCTCCACTGTCTACGGAAAAAACAGCCCCATCTTTACAGCCGAACGCGCCAACAGCCCCTGTACCTGAAGTTACCGTGGAACCACCTGCTGCAGACTCTGCAGATACTTATACACTACAGGTCGCTGCTTTTCGGGAAAAAGAACGTGCCCAAAGACTCCTGCGTGATCTGGAGGAGAAGGGATACAAACCTTATATTGTGGCTACTGATAATTCTCGAAACGAGTCCTGGTATCTGGTTCGGATCGGTCGTTTTCGTAGCGCTGAAACAGCACGACAATATGCACAGAATCTGGAAGCAAATGAAAAAATCTCTGCCTTGGTCTGGAAAGTGACTCCTCAGAGGTGAGTTTTTTCCCCCTTGGTGGATCGTGTAGATCAAAAAAAGAAGAACAGAGGGAACTATTTTGGCACAGTCAGAGGGAGAAAGAAAACTTCCATGGAAAGAACGTCTCTTGCCCTCAGGCCGGATGCGGGTCTTCAAAACCACTATACCCGAGAGCTTGTTTGAATTTGCTACGCGTATTCCGGTGCTAGAAAAAATTGTCATTCGGCGATATTACAGACAGCGTTTCTGGGAAAAATGGTTTACTAGTGCACAGGACACTCTGAAGGGGATGACCCCTTTAGAAGCGGCCAGAGATCCAGAAGGACGTGAACTGCTCGAAAGACTTTTGCTCCAATGGAAGATAAGCGGTGAGAAAAGTTGGTGGGAACTTTATCGGGCGCGGAGACGTCTCCGGCGGTCTTCGGATGAGGCCTGACTCAGGCGCTCATAGCGAGTCAATATCTCTTCTGCTTTCTCTTTCCATCCCTTTTCTGCATAGGCAAATCCAAGATGGAGATAGGGAAGAGGGAGGTGAGGGTGTAAGGTAATGGCGTGCTGAAATTCACGAATCGCTTGATCTAGTTGTCCTTCTTTCCGATAGAGGATCCCCAGATTCACTCGAGCCTCTATATCATCAGGATACAAACTCAACAGAGTGCGATAGCTCTCTATCGCCTTTGCATTCCAGCCTTTCTGCTGATAGGCCACCCCAAGATTGTACAGCGCTAAGGGATGGGCAGGAGCACGCTCCAGAATACCTTGGAGCTCTTCTATGGCCTGATCAAGCTGCCCTTGCTGGATAAGAGCAACCGCCAGGTTCGTTCGAGTGAGGAGTGGAGAGTAGTCAATGGCGGTAAGACAAAAGACGAGCAGAAGCACACCAACCGGTATCGTGTCTTTTCTGCTCAATTTTCTCTGCTTCCACCACACGGTCGCCATACCCCCATGCTCTCCGCCAGGTTTGTGCGCACTCATTCTTTACGTGATTCGATCCAGCGCGGGTCTAAGGCATCGCGGAGTCCATCACCGATATAGTTAATGCTGAGTACGGCCAGGAAAATCATCAAGCCCGGGAAAATTCCCGTCCAGGGGGCATCAAACATCTGATCCAGGGCATTCCGTAACATATTACCCCAGGTCGCCGTGGGAGGTTGAATACCCAGGCCGAGAAAACTGAGGCCTGACTCGGCAATGATAGCGTCGGCTACACCAAGGGTAGCAGCGACAATGATAGGGCTGAGAGCATTGGGCAGGATATGTTTGAACATCCTGCGCCTGTTTCGGGCCCCAAGAGCTGCCGCCGCTTCCACAAACTGTTGAGACCGCAAGGCTAAGAACGCCGCTCGTACTAATCGACAGACTCCCATCCAGGAGAGGACACCAATCACAAAGACAATGGTTAAGAGATTGGGACCGAGTAAAGTGGATAATAAAATCAGGACAAAAATCCGCGGAAAAGCCAGGAAAAAATCGGTTCCGCGCATAAGGAAAATATCAATCATCCCCCCCCAATAGCCGGCTACTGCTCCCAACAGAGTACCAATGGAAATCGCCACCGCCATTGCCGATACGCCAATCAATAAGGAGACCCGTCCACCATATAAGAGGCGAGCCAACAAATCACGTCCTAGTTCATCCGTACCCAAGGGGTGGTGTAAACTCGGAGGGGCAAGCAAGGAATCGAGGTTAATAGCATTCGGATCATAAGGAGTTAGATAAGGAGCAAAGATAACACTGAGAGTGAGCAGTCCTATTATCCCTACTCCGACCAGGGCCATCTTATGCCGGAAGAAACGTCTCAAGATCATACCATACCAGGAAGAGGATAGCCGTGGTTTGAGAGAAAAAGCCATTTTGGGTCTCCTTTTGCCCCTTCTACTGATAGGTAATCCGAGGATCTAAGAGTGCATAGAGGATATCGGCCAGTAGATTGGAAAGAATGACCAGCGCAGCGATAATCGTGACAATGCCCATGATGACCGGATAGTCAAAGCGAAAAGCCGATTCAATAAATAATCGCCCAATCCCTGGCCATGAGAAAATCGTCTCCGTATACAGGGCTCCTGAAAAGAGAAAAGGTAAATCCAGCGAAATAATGGTAATGAGAGGGATAGCAGCATTTTTGAGGCCATGTTTTAGAATAATAGCCCCTTCCGAGACCCCTTTAGCGCGGGCTGTGCGCATAAAGTCCTGATGAATCGTTTCCAGCATACTGGCTCGTAAAAAGCGGGCATATTTTGCCGCAAGAATCAAGGCGAGATTACAGAGGGGTAAAAACAGATGATGCAGATAATCCCTCCAGGAAACCTCTTCGCTGCCAAGAGTATACATTCCCCCGGCTGGAAACCAGCGCAAGGATACACTAAAAATCAAAATCAGGAGTAAGCCGGTCCAAAAAGGGGGCATAGAACGGCCCACGTAGGTAAGCGAGGTGACCAGATGATCAAACAACGAATACTGTTTCGTAGCGGCCAGGATCCCCACGGGCAAAGCGATCACCAGCGAGCATAAGAGGGACAGCCCGGTAAGATAAATCGTTGCTGGAAAGCGTTCCCAAATCATCAGCGCCACGGACCGATTGGCAGCATAAGACATCCCCCATTCCCCTTGGAGCAGATTCGTCAACCAGTAAAAGTACTGAACAGGGATCGGGCGATCTAAACCGAGTCGTTTTTCTAAGCGCGCAAGATCCGCCGTCGTAATAGTGGGGTTATCCTCATAGAGCGCGAGGGGGCCTCCTGGTAAGGTCTGAATAAGGGCAAAGGTAGCAAAGGTCAGTACCAACAACAACGGTATCGATTGGAGAATACGGCGGCTGATATAGTGAAGCATGCTCTTTCCCTTGAATCAATCGGTTACCGATAGAACTCTCCCCTATCCATGGGGCGAAGCACGATACTTTCAAACTCATCATTTCGGAAAATTCCAAAGGTAATCTCTTCTCCTACACGCCGTTTCCAGAGTTCCTTGTAAAATTGCTGCCGACTGGAAATTTCCACTCCATCGATATCGAGAATGATATCCTTCGGTTGAATTCCAGCCTGATAGGCTGGACTATCCGGAATCACTCCAATCACCATGACTCCTGTGTCAAAGGTTTCAAGATAACAACCAATCCAGGGGCGCGGAATAGCACTGACCAGCTTCTCCTCCTTATACACTTCATGCTTGATTTTATGAAAGAGATTGATCGGGATAGCCAGACTCGCCTCTTTCACCGAACTCAGATTGAGAGAGACAATGCCAATTACCTGTCCACGGGCATCAAGCAAGGGTCCCCCTCCAAATCCTCCATTAATCGCCGTGGTAAAAATGGCCTGATCGAGCATATATTCCCAATAGGCATCAAAAGCCCGAAGTCCAGTAATAAAACCGGTGGATCCCTGGCGCCGCTGCCGATCGATACTGGCCAGAATAATCACCTTATCCCCCTCCTGAAGATGATCCGAATCCCCTAAGGTTACTGAAGGAAGACCAACGGAGGGGATGCGGAGTATAGCCAGTCCACTAGCAAAATCGATCCCAACAATGCGCGCAGGGAATTGTCTCTGATCGTGAAGAGTTACGGTCACCTTGTTTGCCCCCAGGACCACATAGCTTACAGTTAAAAGAAAACCATCAGGGTGCACAAGGACGCCGGACCCCATTCGCTCTCTCCCGAGAATCTTGCTCGAAGGATTTTTTTCTGGAATAAGCGCATGAATGTTCACCGTAGCTGGCACAATATGCTCCAGAAATTTTAGATGATCACTCAAGACCGCCTCCTTCTCTTGTTGCTCTGCTCCAGATTTTTCAGAGCTAAGCATTGAGGTTTATCTGCGATAAACTTTCCTTTCCTTGAGGAGCAGGTCCTTCTCACAGTAACCAGGAGGAGTTTCTCTCCATTACCAGAGACAAAGCATTATCCTCAGTCAAGTTCTCGAAACCGGAGGAGGAATTTTTGTTTGTGCTGGATTTTTTCGTAAAGAAGCAACATTTCCTGGAGAGTTACTCTTAGATCAAAAAGGATCGGCTTTTTGTCATCACCACTGGTTGCTTTATACTGTTTTAATAATTCTGAATATTTGTGACCCAGACTGGTAATCTCCTCTATCAAGTCAGAGGTTCCTCTCTGCAATACCATCCAGTCATACAAACGACGCCACTCATCCAGATTATATTCTAAGGTTTCTACTGTTTTCTCCATACCTCCTCCTTAGTATCGCTCTCTTTCGAGATATACCGTAAATCTCTACTCTTGTCAATCTCTTTTGGTAAATCTTCCCTTAAAGATATAGAGCCTGGAGGCTCGGGGATCCGGATCCTTCCAGAGAGCCTCTTTTTTGGACTATAACAATGTTTCCATAATACAATTGTGTAAACGAGGTCGAAATTGTTTGAGATCAGAGTGATGTCGAGATGGATGTACCCTATTGGTTAAACAGATGACCATCACCTCTCTTTCCAGGTCGATCCAAAGCGAAGTTCCAGTAAAACCGGTATGCCCTATACTTTGGGGAGAAAAATAGCGGCCTGCCGTTGATCCCTGAAGCGAAGGAGTATCCCAGCCGAGACACCATGTAGAGCCTGGAGGGAGCTCCTGTCTGCTGGTAAACTCCCGGAAGGTTTCTGGGGAGATAAAAGGGGAAGAAGACGGCTGCACGCTGGGAAGGAAAGCCAAGAGAAAACGATACAGATCTTCTGCCGTCGAGAAAAGCCCTGCATGCCCAGCCACTCCACCCATCGCATAGGCATTTTCATCATGTACCTCTCCGCGCAAGACTCGTTTTCTCCAGGAACAGTGCTCTGTTGCTGCATATCGGTGTAGAGGAAAGGGAGAGATATCCTTACTCTGAGAAAAGTGGAGAGATTTTAATTGGAGAGGACCAAAAATCGTTTCGTGACAAAATGCTTCTAAGGGTTTACCACTCAGAATCTCAATCAAGGCTCCAAGCATGATAAAGCCTAAATCACTATACCGGCTGTGCATTCCAGGAGGTGTCACTAACGCCATTTGGGAAATGGTCTGATAGTACTCTGCTCGACGATCCGCACGCTCAAAAGGCGAAAAGACTTCGTATAGGGGAGCCCAGGCCGGTAATCCGGAGCTATGCGTCAGAAGATGACGAATGGTCACTTGCTCTTTTCCTTGCCGTCCAAAGTCTGGTAGGAAATCGCTTACTCGATCATCTAGCGCAAATATCCGTTGTGCGTACAGCAACATGAGCGCTGTGGTAGTAGCAATCACTTTTGTCAAAGAGGCAAGATCAAAAAGCGTGTCCACCGTCATTGGTTCTGTGGCGGGAGTGAGTGTAGCATAACCAAAAGCTTGGTGAAAAAGAATATACCGACGGTGAGCGACAAGAAGTACCACTCCAGGAAAAGTACCGGCATCAAGCTCCTCTTTCATAAGGAGCTGGAGCTTTTGAGATAGTTGCGTATCGGGCATCTTTATCAATTTTAATGTATAAGCGTCCCCACAACCACTCGCAGTGCAGAGGATACAATTCGGGAGAAATTTTCCTCGCCAAGGATTCCCCATACCCTTGAGCGCGATCTGGATAACTTACCAATGTACTCATGGTAAGTAAACCTCAGTATGCCCTGCCGAGCCCTTCCCTCCGCTCAAGGAGCCGAATGGACTTCCGTCCGCTGGGGATGACGAATAGACTTCCCTTCGCTGCGCTGTGGAATAAACCTCGTTAAAGAATCTCCTCTGGTTGAAACAATACAGGCGAGATCCTGCACAGAGTGTATCCTGAGCAAAGCGAAGGGTTCAAAATAACCCGAGAGAAATACTCACTATAAATTCTAATATAACACGGAAATTTCAGCAAGCAAAACTATTGTTTTCTCTGGAGAAGTGATAGAGAGAAAAGAGGGAAAGATATTGGTATACGAAAGGAGAAAAGGTGACGAGAAGCAGGGGTGTAACCTTTTTTCATTACACCCCTGGAGAGTCAGAGGAATCACCTCTATGGCCAGAAAGGCGGTGTTATCAGGAAAGGGGCTCACTTTGGACAAAAGCGCGTAGACTTCTGTTTCGCCGAGGATGCTGCATCTTTTTTAGAGCTCGTGCTTCAATCTGTCGAATACGTTCCCGGCTTACCTGAAAATTTTGTCCGATTTCTTCTAAAGTCCGTATTTGTTCTCCCCCAATGCCAAACCGCATCCGAATGATTTTTTCCTCTCGATCCGGGAGCTCTATCAAACTCTCTTCAATGGCTTCCATCAGGTTAGATTGGAGAGCGGCATCCAAGGGGGAGAGGGTACACAGATCGGGTAAGAAATCAGCTACAGTCCCTTCACGATTTCCCACCGGTTCTTCGAGGGAAACCGGCTTTTTGCTAATAAGGAGCATTTCCTGGACTTTTTCGATAGGGAGCTCCATCCGGGCAGCAATATCTTCTGGTTTCGGATCGCGGCCTAATTCTTTTTGCAATTGAGCCACCACTTGAGAAATTTTATGCAACGCCTCGGTCACATGGATGGGGATTTTGACTGTGCGAACCTGTTCAGCCAAAGCCCGCGTAATGGCTTGCCGAATCCACCAGACTGCATAAGTGCTAAATTTGAAGCCACGTTGGGCATCAAACTTCTCCACGGCTCGCATCAACCCAATGTTCCCCTCTTGAATCAGATCGGCAAAGGGTAGCCCACGATTAATATATTTTTTCGCAATGCTCACGACTAAACGCAGATTCGCCTCCACCATCTCTTTACGGGCAGCTTTGACCCGTTCTTTTGCTTCCATAATCCTGGCTAAGAGCCCTTGCATTTCCGCGAAACACAACCCTACTTCCCGCTCCAACTTTTCGCGCTGCTTGCGGTTATCCAGAGTCTGGAGTTTCGATGCTGATTCTGCTTGTACCCCGGAGTCCTTGACCGCTTGAAGTCCATCCAGAGAGGTATCGAGGTATTCAAGAGTTTGGACATACCGTTGTAAACGTTCAATGGCCGATTCAAAGACCGCCGCCGGAAGAGACAAACCAGATAAAAAACGGTATGTCTTGCGCTTCAACGCTTCCCGGACCTCTTCTTCGCTTTTACCACGTTTCGAACTTTTGGCAGCCGATTTCAAAAGGGCTACATATTCTTTCAACAATGTAGTGGCTTCGTTCAGACAAGATGGAGAAACGACAAACTCTTCGGAAATATCTTTACTCTGGATCTGTGTTTCTTCCTCTGGCTGAGGCTGAGAACCCCTGGTGTCTTGCTGCTCTACGAGGACTCCCAGAACCAGGGGAGAAGCCATCAAGAGCTCTCGGATCTCCTGTTCTCCCCGAACCATACTCTCAGCTACTTCTTTTTCTCGTTCCCGGCTTAAGAGCGGAGTAGCCCCCATTTCCTTTAAATAGAGCAGGATCAGGTTTTCATCGTCCGTGGTCTGTTCGACAAAAGGATCCTCACTTTCCTGGAAGTGCTCTTCTTCAACTGGTGGCAACATATCTTCTTCATCGAGTTGTTCCAAAGCTAAAGTATCAAAAATAGGTCTCACCTCCTCTTTATCCTCTGAATCAGAGAGAGCAGAGGATACTAGCAGGTTCATCAATGAATCTTCTCCAGTTTCTTCGTCAACAAGGGAGGATTGTTCGATCTTTTCAAGAATATCTTGAGTTTTTGTAGGAGAGAGCTTCCCTTTTTTCTTGGTTTTTGTACGCATGGTTAAGCCTGTGCTATAATGATTTTTAGTTAGAATACCCTGCAAGAAAAATCTTTAGCTCCTTCACCTTTTTTAGACGACGACGAAGAAAAAAAGTTTCCTCCTTTTCTTCTCATGGTCGGTTTGCGAATCAAGGATAAAGACTACTCTTCACTTCAGAAGTATCCAGAGCTTTTCTCTTTTTATCGGTATCCTGAATGGAAAAGTTGAGCCCTGATCACCATAAGTTTTTGGTTGACGAATAGAATTCGGAAGCAGTATGCTATGCAAACGATTAAAGAGAATCATTTTCGTAGGATATAGGTTAGTCCTTATTATCGAAGGGCCATTATGATCCGAGACCACTCACTGTAGTTTACCATTGTTCCCTATCATCTCGTTAAGAAATCGATAGGATTTTGTGTAAAAAATTGTATACGACCAAGGGAAAAGCTAAAAAGAGGAGACAGTCTATGCAGATCAATGCGACAACACAGGTGGGAACCCCTCTTTCGCGTCGGAGTTTCCTGCGCAAGGTAGGTATAGCGGGCGGAAGTATCACTGGCGTACTGCTCTTGAATAAACCGATGCAGTGGGTCGCTGCTGCCTCTCTACAGAAACTTCCTATCTCCCATAGTGTAAACACCGCCATTTATGCCCCCCATCTGATCGCGCAAGAAAAGGGGTATTTAGCTGAGGAAGGGTTGGAGGCAGAGTTTATTGTCCCTGGAGGGGGAGCGCGAGTCGTTCAGGTGTTGACTGCTGGCCAAGCGCTCTTTGCCCAGGGAGACAGCTCGCATGTCCTGAAGGCTACGGCAAAGGGGAAACCAACGCTTATGATTTATGCCACAGATATTCGGTGTTCGTATGCGAATATTGTGGTGCGCAAGGAGCTCTGGGATGCCGGTTTGACAAGTGTAGAAAAGCTGGCCACTATGAAAAGAAAAAATGGGAGTAATTTGATTATTGCGGCCACCGCAATTGGTTCGGGAACCTGGGTCTATGGAAACTATGTCCTCTCGCAATATTCGACTGGGGATGGGAAAACAGTAAACGATCATGTCCAGTGGGTCGGTGGTGGCTCGAGTGCTACAATGCTTGGTGGTCTGAAGTCTGGGCAATTTGATGCTATAATGGCTGTACCGGTATGGATTTGGGCTGCAGAGGGGGAGGGATTTGGCAAGCTACTCTACGATGCTCGAGACGAGAAGACCTGGAACAGGGTTTTTGGTGGAAATATTCCGGCCACAGTCGGTTATGTGCTCCAGGAAACCATAGAAAAAGAACCAGAAAAAACTCAAGGATATGTGAATGCCATTTATCGCGCGATGAAATGGCTAAAGTCGGCAGAGAATGAGGCCATTTATGAGATGATTGGCCCAAAATATATGTCCACCTTCAAAAAAGAGGATGTCCTGCGGGAAATTGAGTATTATAAAGGGATATGGGACTATGACGCTCGGGTAGCTCTGGAAGATTATCAGAATGGTCTCAAAGTATGGATTCCTCGGGTAACGGAAAAACCATTTGCTTATGAGCAGGTAGTAAACATGTCCTTTGTCCAGAATGCAGCCAAGAAATTCTCTTAATACTTCCACGAGCCGTTAGCATGTTGAAATTTATCCTGAGGGAGAACAAGGGAACTTGACGAGGCATCTCTCTGGAGGTTTGCAGGAGATGCTTCGCTTGCGGCCTAGAGTGACAACTGGTCAGAACGTACTGAACAAAACATAATTCCGGAAAGAGCCAATCGAGGATTACGTGGAGCGAAAACGGCGTATTGTAGTATCAAAGCTCAGTAAATTCTTTCAGCAGGGAGATGTCCTGGCTGTGCAGGAGGTGAGCTTTGAGGTCTTCGACAAGGAGTTTGTGGCCCTCATCGGGCCTAGCGGTTGCGGAAAAAGCACAGTACTCAATATGATTGCGGGTTTGCTCCCGCCTTCCGCAGGGGAAATTCTGATTAATGGCCAGCCTGTGCAGGGAATTTCCTCACAGGTCGGCTATGTGTTTCAAAAAGACACTCTTTTCCCCTGGCGTACCGTAGCGGAGAACATCGCACTCGGACTGGAGTATAGTCGATTATCCAAAGAGGTGCTGCGGAAAAAGGTGGAGCAAATGATTCGGATTGCGGAATTAGAAGGATTTGAACATGCTTTTCCCGCTACCCTCTCCGGCGGCATGCGGCAACGGGTTGCCCTGATGCGTACCTTAATTATGGAACCAGAAATTCTGTTGATGGATGAACCGTTTGGTGCACTAGATACTCACACCAAACTTCGACTCCATAAAGCTCTGCTCAGTCTCTGGGAGTTACATAAGCAGACGGTTCTCTTTGTCACCCATGATCTAAATGAGGCGCTAACTCTTGCTGATCGGATTATCGTTATGACCAGTCGTCCCGGGCAAATCAAAACTATCCATGAGATTCCTCTTCCCCGCCCACGCGATGTGATTACCATTCGAGAAACGCCAGAATATAGCGAACTCTTCCGGGAAATCTGGCACAGTCTGGGTGAGGAATTTGCAAAAGAGGAGGCGTAGGCAAGTAAAATGAATGAGCGTGTGAAGATTGTATGTTGGCAGGTGTTCATTTTTATAGGCTTTCTTCTCTTTTGGGAAGTCTCCACTCGCATCCAGTGGTTTCGTACGATTATCCCATTTCTAGACCCCTTCTTTATCAGCCGGCCCTCGGAGATTGTCCATCGATTCTTCTATCTCATGTCTGATCAGGTACAGGTCACTTTGCTCGATCGCGTCCTCATCACGCTGCAGAATACCTTTTTAGGATTTCTCATCGGGGTCTCTTCAGGATTTGTGGTAGGGCTATATTTGGGTCGGAATGAGTTCGCCGCCAAGATTTTTGAGCCTTATATTATCGCTTTGAATACCTTGCCCCGTATTGCTCTTGTCCCTCTCGTGACCATGTTGTTTGGCTTAGGGTGGAAATCGAAGGTCATCATGGCCTGGCTCATCGTATTTTTTATCGTGTTTTTTAATACTTTTGAAGGGGCGAGGAGTGTGGATCGAGATCTGGTCAATGCGGCACGTTTATTAGGAGCGAGTCGCCTCCAGGTCATGAAGACCGTCATTATTCCGAGCACTCTCGCCTGGACCTTTGCCGCCCTGACTCCTTCCATCAGTTTTGCCCTTATCGGTGTAGTCATTGGGGAGTTCATTGGAGGAGAATCGGGTATCGGGTATCTGATAATTCTCTCTATGGCTACTTTAGAAGCAGCCGATATGATGGTCTCACTGATTGTGCTTGCGGTCGTGGGAATTGTGCTGGCTTTAGTGATCCAGCGGCTGGAAAGACGACTCCTCCGCTGGCGTCCCAAATACCAAACAGAGTTATAGCCTGTTCGCCCAAATTCTTATAGCGAGTATTACTTCCCCGAAGCAGAACACAGAGTGGTCTGCTTGCCATCCGGGAAGAACCTGTTGCGAAGGGCTGCCAAATCAACGGATGGATTCTTCGCTTCAGGCAATGACATATTGAGAATCCCCTGTGAAATTAGAGAATAGTATAAGAAAACAACGGAAGTGTCGAGTATTTCATCCACTCCACCTGACCTTAGCCATCGTGCTTATTCTTTTTTTCCTCCTCGCAGCGCTGGCCGGTCAAGGGACCTTTTTTCCTGTAGATTACTGGGCAAGGGAGGTGTTTGGAAAAAGTACATTCCCTCTCTTGTATCCGTGGATGCGGATGCTGACCCATTTGGCTGAAGGATCATGGATTACCCCTTTTTGTCTGGCCGGGCTGGGTTTTCTTTGGTGGCGCAATCAAAAATATGAAGCGATCTTTTTTCTGGTCTATACCATTGGCTTTAGCCCTCTTCCGACCCTTTTAAAGTTGCTTATTGCCCGTCCCCGTCCACACGCAGTGATAAGCGATTATGCAGTGAGTGGATATGGATTTCCTAGTGGACATGCCTTTGCGGCAATGGCCTTTTATGGATTCCTCGCTTATCTCCTGGGGAGACATATCCGCCATAGACTACTCCGCTGGACTATTTGTACACTCTGTGTAGTGGCTATCCTGGGAGTAGGAATAAGCCGAATCTATCTCCAGAGGCATTGGGTGAGTGACGTATTCGGAGGATATCTAGGGGGGGGAGCGTATCTTTTAGCGGCTATCTGTTTGCTGAAGTCTATTGAAGAAAAGACCACCCTCTCCACTCAGGGGACTCCTAGCGAGTAGGTTTTCCATTATCATTCTGAGCCCCTTGTTTAGTCCAGCTCGTCACAAAAAAGGATCCCACATGGTTCAATCTTGAGCGAAAGGGAGGGTAGGCTCAGCCCACCAACCCAGCAGTAGGGCTTCTCAGTGGGCTCAGCCCACCCTACAGGCTGCTCTAGCCAAACATGATATTGGATACATAATTGTGACGGGTTGTATTTAGCGCGGAGATGACGATTGGATTACCTTGCACTCCCCTTCAGCAGCAGTAAAGCGCAGGAAAATCATCTGGTCATCCGAGATAATCAGAACAATACACATTATGAGTTGAGAGAGTTATCCCCATACGGCCAATAGTACATACTGGTCATCGTGAGTCCTTCGCTCTGCTCGGGAAAAACTCCGCGAAGCGAAGGACTGCACCTAAGGCCTCTTTGCTCTGTTCAGCAGGATCTGCAAGGCAGGCCCCCGAACTGGAGATAATTATAAAGAGAGGGAAGTTGTAAAATTTTATACTCCACGATACCGGGGAAAACTGATCATGTTCGCGAAGTTGCGATATCCCCCAGGAATACCGACCCGGAGTTGACGATACCAGGCCAGACAGGTATAGATATAGCTTCCCTGTCCATACGATGCAATCAGATACCCTCCTTGTAAAGGCTCCTCCCCAGGATCTGCTGTTTCCAAAAGGGGAGTATACTCTGGAGCCCAGGATTCCGGGAAGTAGAGGCCTCGTTCCTGTACCCACCCTTCCCAATCGCTTGCCTCTAATTGATTAGGGAAAGTAAAGAGGGGATGAGAGGGGTAAAGTAATTTGATGGCAGCTTGCTGATTGGTAACTCGATTGCGTGAAAGTTTCAGAGGATAGGGGGCATATTGGGGGTGTCCATGCTCTTCATTCCACTCCCAGATTTTATGATAGAAGACCACCAGATGTCCTCCCTGCTTGACATAATCAAGCAACCGGCGATTATTGGCTACCAGATCTTCCCGTACCAGATATGCCCGGATATCCACCAAAATCGTATCATACCGTGAGAGATCACCCTGACGAAGAGTTTGGGCATCGAGCAGGGTAAAGGAGACATCCAGTTGCCGGAGGGCCTCTGCCAGGGTATGATCGTAGCTCTGGATAATACCCACCTGAAGGCCTGAGGCTACGCTGACCGGAAAAGCGCGTATCCGCAGTTTTTCCGAGGCAGGAATAGAGCGATCGGCTTGCAATTCGCCCCATATTTCGTAAGTCCCAGGCAACAACCCTGCGGGAGGAAGTACTGAAAACTCCTGGGTTAGTTCTTCTCCAGGCCACATGAGTTGAAAAGGTGGATCCACTGGTGTCGCTTTCCAGCCTGCTGGTAGGGCGAGATGAGCTTTTCCACTGAGGGGCTCTCGGTCATGATATCGTGCTTTGAGCAGAAACTTTTTTCGTTTTCCTTCTTGCAGAGGTAAAGGAAGAATAGGATAGGCAGGGAGCAAAGTGAGCGAGGCAGGAGGTACAATATCAAGAGTAAGAGGTTCTTGTATGACCAGGGCTGCCTCGTGGACAGAAAAGGTGGCTTTACCTTCTACCAGTGGTTTTCCAAATGATTCCTCGTAAATAAACTTGCTGTGGGGAATCGTGAAAGGTTGCTGAGAAGGAACCTGGACGGTAATCGTGGTTTCTATCGATTCTTGGGGAAGTAGCCGCGGAAAAGTCTCCTGCTCTATGTTTACTTGCCATGCAGGAGGTACCTGCAGCTCGAACTGGATATTTTCTAGTGGAAGAGGCCCTCCATTAAAGAGGGAGAGTTCCACCGTAAATTGCCTCCCCGGAATGACCTCTCGCATTTTGCTCCACGGTACAAGAAAAACTCCAAGCGCCTTCAGTAACGCTTCCTGGAGTCGGGTTTCCTTCCGCTGAATCTCCTGGAGCTCTTCTGGATGCCAGCCTCCTTGTTCGTGTAACTGCCTTAGTTGAATCAATACGGGCAGAAGATGTTCGGCTACGGCTTGATGCGACACCGAGACGGCAGCCATGGCCTTTCGGGCAGCCTCCTCAATCCTTTGCCACAGTCTGAACAGGTCACTGGCCCTCTGACTCCCCTCTCCATCAATCCGGCGAGGAGAGAGTCCATCCAGCAATGAGGATTCTTGTTCGCGAGTAGGAAATACAGATTTGACGATTTTGTAATACCGGTAGGTAGGACCTTTCGTGATATTCCATCGTCCCACTCCTTGCGTGCGATGTTGTCGCAGAGCTTCAAGGGCCATTTCGGCATAGGTACAGCCGCGGAGGGGATCATATTCTCCAATATTGATAGTAACGGTAGCTTCTTCTTTCTCTCTCTCCCCGAAAGACCGTAGATAGAACTTCTTCACCTGCCAGGGAGTAAGACCGTCGGTCAGGTGTTCTGGAAAAACTTCTGGATCAGCAGCCGCTTCAAAAGCCTCTTCCAGGAGTCTCCCTACTGCCTGATGTTGTCCATGCCATCCCTCAGGAGGATGGTTGGTAATAATGATATCCGGTCGCAGCCGACGGATCATACGTACAAATCGACGGAGAGCTTCTGTATGTCCCCAATACTGAAAGGCTTCTTCGGCAGATTTGGAGTAACCAAAGTCCCAGAGACAAAGATTATAGGGTTCTGCCCCAATCACGGCGGAGGAGTTCTTTGTTTCATGGAAACGTAAAACGCCCAGCTCTGCGTCCAACTCTGGCCCAAGCCGGTTCTGCCCTCCTTCACCCCGGGTAGCCAGAAGGGTCATAGTACGTAACCCGTGCTTGCGCCGATAATAGGCCAGCATGCCACTGTCTTCGTCGTCAGGATGTGCTCCTACACTCATCAGGGTCAGATCAGTCGTGAGTTCAAGTAAGGCTTGTCGTAGAGCAGTTTCTCCTTGATCTGGAACTACAAGCGGAAAAGGTCTATCAAAAAAGGTAGGATCAAAATGTTCTATAGATCGACGTACTACTGCCATGTATTACTCCTTAATATCAGAATTGAATTCGGTTCGACGTTTCTACCATGTCTCGCTCATCAACAGTTACTTATTTATCTCGATTTTTCTCGGCACCTTCTTCTCGCGTCTTTTGATAAGAGCTCGGTACCACAACGCTAATAGTTTTTATAAAATATATAGTTTGCAGGGAACAAAAGCAAAGAAAAACTCCTCTATACCGTTTCGCGGGCACAGGGTGCCCCTGTGTAACCCAGCCCCATCCTTCCATTCGAGCAATTCCTCTTGCTTTCCTTCAGAGAATCTGGTTTCATGTATTGCATAAGTTAGCTTAAATCTGATACCTGGTGCACATCAAGAGAGATCGTTGGTTTTGCACAAACCGATTGGGGAACATGGCTATCCCTTCGCTGCGCTCCGAAAGCGTGGGCCTTTGGCCTGCCCTCAGCGGAAACCCTTTACCAAGGATGTCTCCTGAGAATGCCCTAGAGAAAAGGATAGTGGTGTGGAGATCAGGAGTGGAGGTTCGATGTTTCAGAACGTCAGGAAGAGAACCAGAGATCAACGATATAGAGTAGCCTTTCTGTTGCTATGCTTTTGGCTTTCTATCAGTAGGGCATCGGCCCAAAATCTTGCAGATCAAGTAATCGAGCATCGATTGAGTAATGGGCTGAAAGTTTTGCTTGTGGAACGGCATCGGGCTCCTATTGTAGCCTTGCAGATAATGTTTAAAGTAGGCGGTGTGGATGAGCATGCTGGAATCACTGGTGCTGCCCATATGTTTGAGCATATGTTGTTTAAAGGAACCAAAAATTTGGGGACGCACAACTATGAAGAAGAAGAGCAAGTGCTAAAACGAGTTGAACATTTGATGCAAGCTCTTCTCGAAGAGAGGCAGAAGGGGAGAGAGGCTGACCCAGAGAAGCTCAAACAGCTCGAAGCGCAGTTTCAAGAAGCTCAAGCCGAAGCGAAGCGGTACGTGATTCCCAATGAGATTGGAGAGATTTATGCCAAAAACGGCGCTGTAGGTTTTAATGCTTTTACAGCCAAAGATTACACTCAGTACGTGGTCAATCTTCCAGCGAATCGCATCGAGTTGTGGATGATGCTGGAGTCTGACCGGTTGGCCAACCCTGTGCTTCGCGAGTTTTATTCGGAACGGGATGTGGTCCTTGAAGAGCGCAGAAGGGGATATGAGATTCGTCCGACTGGTCGTCTCTTTGAGGCGTTCATGGCAGCAGCATTTATTGCGCATCCCTATAGACTTCCTACCATTGGCTGGAAATCTGATATCGAAAATCTGACGAAAACCGAGGTGGAAAGGTTTTTTCAGACCTATTATGTGCCCAATAATGCGGTGATTGCTATAGTAGGAGATATTGATCCTCCGGCGGTGCTGAGCATGTTAGAGCGCTATTTTGGCTCGATTCTGGCAGGACCTGTACCACCACCGGTAAAAACTGTGGAACCTCCACAGCAGGGCGAACGACGAATACAGGTTCTGTTTGACGCCAATCCGGAGATTCTCATCGGTTTTCATAAACCAGGGATCTGGGAGAGAGATGATTATGTGTTTGATGTCATCATTGATCTGCTTTCCTCAGGAAGAACCTCTCGGTTCTATCGAACACTGGTCCAGGAGAAGGGAGTGGCTCAATTTGCAGCAGCCTTTACAGCACCGGGATCCCGATACCCCAATCTCTTTATGATCCGAGCAGCACCACGCCAACCTTACACTGTTGAGCAACTGGAACAAGAGATTTATGCTGAGCTGGACCGGTTAAAAGAGGAGCCGGTGACTGAACGGGAGCTACAAAAGATTCTGAACCGACTCGATGCGCAGTTTGTACGGGGACTTGATTCTAACAGTGGACTGGCTAGACAGCTTTTAGCCTATGAAGCAACCGCTGGAACATGGCGCTATCTGCTAACCCTCCGTGAACAGATTGCCCAGGTTACCCCTGAAGACATTATGCGTGTAGCAAAGACCTATCTGGTGGAAAGCAATAGAACAGTGGCTATTTTACGAAGGGGAGAGTGAAAATGCGCACAAAACTCTACGGGACATTGATTGGGTGTTTGCTCTTCTTTCTGGGTAGTACCCAACTACTTCAAGCACAACTCCGATCCCATCTCCTTTCGTTGCAATTTCCTCCCCTGGTTTTCCAGCCGCCTGAAGCCGAACGAATAGTTCTGGACAATGGCCTGGTCCTGTATCTGCTGGAGGACCACTCCCTCCCGCTCTTTCACCTTCAGGCGCTGATAAAGACCGGCAGTATATACGATCCAGAAGAGAAGGTCGGTTTAGCCCGTCTCACCGGCCAGATGCTCCGGGACGGAGGAACGGAACGTATGGACAGCGAGACGCTCAATGAAGCTCTTGATTTTATCGCCGCCTCTCTGGAAACGAGTATTGGTCTGGAAGAGGGAAATGCTACCCTCTCCGTACTCAAAAAGGATATCGAGTATGGGTTAGAAATCTTTGCCGATGTGTTGCGAAGACCAGTTTTCGCTGAGAAGGAATTTCGAGTTGCTCAAAATCGTCTGCTGGAAGAGATACGCCGTGAAAATGATAATGCTGGGGAAATAGCGAGCCGTGAATTCCGGAAGCAGCTCTATGCTCAGGGACCGTATGGACGCTTTCCGACTCTAGAGACGGTTTCCCGTATCCAGCGGGAGGATCTGGTAGCTTTTCATGAACGGTATTTTGCTCCCAATCATCTAATCTTGGCTATCGCAGGAGATTTTCAGCGCGATATATTGCTCAAAAAGATACAAGACCTCTTTGCAGACTGGCAACCAAAGGAGGTGAGTTTTCCAACCTTTTCCCCCGTCAACCCCCCAGAAAGCCGGCAGGTGTATTATATTGAAAAAGATATCTCGCAGACTCAGATTCGCCTGGGACATTTTGGCATCCGTCGCACTAATCCGGATCTCTTTGCTCTCCGGGTGATGAACTATATTCTGGGGGGAGGTGGATTCTCGTCCCGCCTCTTCCGTGAAGTCCGTTCGGAACGTGGTCTGGCCTATAATGTGGGGAGTTTTTTTAGTGAATCGATCTATGTACCCGGGCCATTTCTCGCTTTTGCCGAAACCAAAGCGTCTACCACGTTTGAAGTGGTCTCCCTGATTACCCAGGCCATAGAGAGGATACGGACAGAGCCTGTCTCCGATGAGGAGCTTCAGACGGCTAAAGAAGCTCTCATCAATCGATTTGTGTTTGCTTTTGACTCAAGTGCAGAGGTCGTGATACGGCGTGCTCAAGTTGAATACGAAGGATTACCAGAAGATTATCTCGAGACCTATCGGGATAAGATTGCAGCGGTGACCAAAGCAGATGTGCTTCGCGTAGCCCAACAATATCTTCATCCGGATCGTCTTCTCCTTGTCCTGGTAGGTAACGAAGAGCAGTTTGATCAACCTCTGGAGACTTTTGGAGTGGTACAAAGAGTTACTCTTCCTGTGAATAACTGAGTGCACTATTGGGTGGCCAGATCTTCTAAAGGAACGATGATCACTTTCCCCGGGAGTTGCTGGGCAAAGGCCTTGGCCTCTTCTATATTCGCATAGGTCCCCATGCGCACCCGGTACCAGAGACCATCAGATAGTTCGCTTTCTACAATATAAGATTCGTGTCCAGATTTTTGCAGTTGAGCATGCAGTCTTTGAGCGCTCGCTTTATCACGAAAGGCTCCCACCTGCAGGGTATAGAGCAGGTCTTTGTCATCTTCCAGATCCCCTTCTCCCAAAGAGGAGTGCTGATCTAGAGAAGTTTGCTGCGCTACTCGGATATCCGATTGTTGTTTGATCATCTGGAATCCATACTCCAGCAACCGTTGCACGTCTCCCCAGAGATTCCGACTCTTCAGCACGACCACGATAAGGGTTTTTCCATTGCGGGTTGCAGTACCTACATAACAGTGACCAGCAGCCCGTGTGTATCCGGTCTTACCTGCTCCTGCTCCGGGAAACTGCCAGAGCAATTTATTATGATTGCGTAAATGCCGTCTTAATCCAGGTTTTCTATCCATCACATACGTCTTGGTACGAGCAATCTGAACAAACTGTGGGTTTTTGATCGCATGCTTCATCAAAAGTGCCAGATCCCATGCCGTCGAATAATGATTGAAAGCCGGAAGGCCACTGGCGTTGGCAAAACGAGTATTCTTGGCTCCTAGCTTGTGTGCCATCCTGGTCATCATCCAGGCAAACTGGCTTTCGCTACCCGCGACACTTTCGGCTAAGGCCACGCTGGCGTCGTTAGCCGATTTTAGCAGGGTAGCATAGAGCAGATCCTCAACTGAGATCGTTTCTCCCTTTTTGAGGTAGATTTTGGAAGCTGGAGTGGTGGCTGCTCGGGTACTGACTGTAACCTTCTCCTGCAAAGAAGCCTTTTCTAAGGTGAGCAAAGCAGTGATAATTTTGGTGGTGCTGGCCATAGGGAGGCGAAGGAAGGGACTTCGGGAGAAGTAGACTTTTTGTGTATGAGCATCGACTACCAGAGCGGCTTTAGCCGTGACCAGAGGAAGCGATCTGCTGGCGAGAGCCATGGAGCTGAAAGCCAGGAGGAAAAAACAGGCGAAGAGCAATTGGAGACGGAGTCGAAAATCTTGTTGCCCTTTCCAATAATAGAAAGCCTTATCCCGTGTGTGCCGCAAAAAAATACCGTTTCGAGAATAAACACTCATGATCCTCCCTCACTACCCCTTGATACGATGCAATGTTTACACTCTCTTTTAGATTCAGCTCTCTTATCAAAGAACATCCTAACAGAAACATTTTTCCTGTGTCAAGCATTTTTTCACATGAGAGAGAATGTTTTTGGTAGAATTATAGGATTAAGATTTCGGAAAGGTCCTTGCAAAAGGAGAACCAGTCAGAAAGTGAGGAGATGAGGCCTCTTGAGTCTTGTCAGACCAATTTAGATATAGGTATAGGTATCTTTCGCCCTGCTCTCACCAGCATCATTTGCCACCACCACATCGAGATTATCTAACTTTTCCCCAAGTTGCCTCCTGGGTGTAATACAGGTCAAAGTGTTATTATCGACAACGCGTACCAGAGCCTCAGTGCCGCCAATCTTCACTTTGGTCTTCAGCTCTACAAATTCCGCACCAGAGATAGTGACAGTTTGGCCTCCACTTCTTGGCCCGGTAGTCGGAGAAACCGAGGTGATGCTCACCGGCGTTATCGCCATGTTATACTGATTAAGGGTATAAGCGAACCGGTGCCATTCGCTGGGATGCATTGATTTCATCTTGGCAAGGAAGTCTGCAGTGGTTGGATCCTTCTTTCCCTTCAGGTCTTTTAAAGGATCCCAGATCATTCCTTTGAAACGCCTTTTGACGTCAGGATCCTTAATCCAAGGCGCTGTGACACTAACATCGCCATTTCGACTTTCTGATATGGGAGGACGCCCAGCAGATTGCACAACATAAGAATGATAAAATATTTCCCAGAGGCCGTTCGCAAAGGCTCCTTCCACGCTCTCACCCCTATTGATGGGCGGGGGACCTAACGGCCCCACCAGCTTGTCATTTGAATCATAAACATCGCGAACCGAATAAGGTGTACTACCATTCTCAAATATTCCTTCCATAAACTCCGCCCATCCTTCAATCAGCGCATGCGTTGGGTTGGATAATCGGCTGGTATAGTGAATGAGTTCAAGACGGCAAGACACAACAAAGTTCACGATTCCTATACTGGAAATACCCGCTTCCTTCCACATCACCTGATGACTCAGCTCATGAATGAGTGTGCCACGGTCCCAATGATGCTTGGAACCAATGTTTACCCGACCCACTGGCCAGGCAAATGCATTACCTGAACCAGAGGGACAAGTAGTGGAGAGTGTGAGATCACGAATTCCTGTCTAGGCACCGTCTGTGATATGAAAGAGGAAGGTGGATAGTTCACGCAGAATCTTCAGAAAGTAAAAGGCGACGTTGCGTTCTTGAATGCTAGCGCGGATTACCTCTGGACTGCTCTTCGTTCCAATGGAGGTTCGGTCAACGCTTTTAAAAATCTTGAGATCTGGATCAGTAGTAAACAGGCCAGCATCAGAAGTATTGGTTTTCCAGCCTCCGATATCCACCTTTGCTTTGGGCAAGTTAATGCTTGCATCCTCTATGTGGAAGAAAATGTGAAAGGAAATGTCATCACCTGGTGAGACATCAAAGACCACGCCATGCATCTCTCCATCGGCGTCAGTCCGGAACTCCTTGTCATCTATATTGACAATTCTTGAAGAATCGATATACCCGGGCATTCCCTTCGGGGCAATTTCATCGGGATGACCGGGCCTCTGGTAGGTCCATTTGATATGAAAATCCAGCCCAATGCGAAACACCAGAGGGGCGTTGACATCGCCTAACTGGGTGCCGGTAAAATCCTCATAATAACCAGCCTGCCCATCTTTCGTCTTCCATCCCTTCGTGGACCATTCATTTGGCAACGTATGTCCCGCTACAGTGTAGCTTTTCGTCTCAGCTAAGAAGAAGATATCTGGCTTTTCTCCGGCTTTCTTCGCCAGGTCAGCGGTTTCAAATTCGACACGCCCTTGTCCATCGGTCAGTTGCGTGTCGAGTTTTTTGTTGGGTAACACTGTATTATAATCCATCAAATGAATAGGCACTCCTCTGGGCAATGTCTCAAAGACACCAGTGGTTTCGTTATACACTTCGAATTGCACGTAGATTTTTCCTTTGGGGGGAACAGCCAGATCGGTCATGAGAAATCCTCCACTGATTTAGACAAGGGATGTTGTCTGACTACACTCACTATCGCGTTTGTTGCTCATTGCGCACTGCTCCACGCCTCAGTAGCAGTGATAAACTGAGAGCAAGTGACGACCTTGTTACCCTCTCTCATTCGTTTGACGGTGGCAGGTCTCCCCCCGTATATTGAACGATCTCTTTACGGGTGTTCTCCAAGAGCTTGATTTGATCTTTCATCACCATATCGTCTGAGACACCATCCGGCCAGAATAAGGCTAATGGACAGCCGTTATCTTCGAGGAACTTTAATCGATTGAGCGTGGTGTCCTTCAGTCCCTTATCGGTCAGTTGGCTCCATGATTTTCCAGTGGTACCAAGAGCAGAGGCAAACTCGCCAAGAAATGGGAATCCTATATTAGCGAAATTTGGGATCTTATCGTCGACCCAAGGCTTTGCATAATAATGGAATTGGGGCTTGGTGCCGGTGACAAAACCATTCTCTAAATCGTTGGGAGCACTGAGATCAGCGAGGCATCGGTGGCCCACCGTGGAGGCAAATCCCGCTTTCTCAATCATCTTAGTGGCCTCTAAAAGGAACACGTTCATCTCCGGTCTACCCACATTGGGTTTTTTGATACTGGCTGGGCTTGGCCACCACGGTCCCACCACCCAATAGGGCTCATTCATGACCTCCCAGGCGTAAATTTGAGCCTTGAAGTTTTGGGAAACCTTCAGTAAATCAGCCAATATCGTATTGAGGAAAGTACTACGCTTACTGACAATATTGATACAGTCCGCGCGTCCGCCCGATGCCAGCCCCCCTTTTTCCTCCCCTCTATCACCAGTAAATTCGAAGCTAATGAGTGAGGGGATGATCTGCATATTTGCCGCTTTGCATCGCTTCAGTAATTCCTCGAAGGTATACGCAAACCGCCGATCTGCCCTGGAAGGTGGTGTAAAATCCCAATTCCAAAAGTTCATATCCGGAGGAGGGTTTAGCGTATTACGTTTCTTCGGCGCCCCGCCGTAAACATACCCATTAGCGAGAAGCCAGAAGCGCACCACTTCGATCCCCATCCGCTTCAAATTGCGCAGATTTCGATCAATGTGGTTGAACAGGTCGGTAAGTGGAATGCTGGAAACCTTACCTTCCTCCTCGAGCTTCTGCTCAGCTTTCCAGCGCTCGGCATTCGTATAAATGTTTGGTCCGATATCGGCGCCACAATGGTTATAGGACCACGGGTAATTAAATCCAACTCGCACTTTCTTTGGGGGCACTGCTAAATCGGTCATGATCTCTAGCTCCTGTAGTCTTCTTAACATTTACTTTACAGTATTTGTTGTTTTTCCGAGATCATCCGCACAGCTTTGGTATACTCGTCTCAATAGTTCCATCTGGGTTTCACCAGGTTTAGCGAGATGACCGTAATCGCGCTGAAAAGCTTCGCGATTTACCGCCAGATCGCTATTGACGTAGCCCAGGTTGTTGAGCTTCTTTCTCGCTTCCTCTTCTTCACTCTGCTCATCAATATTTAGATACAGGTTCAGACTGAAAATCAGCATGGGAGCCTCACCAGGCTCTGGTTTATATCCCCATTTGATAAAGGAGGTAGTCGGAACCTCTATATCATGCAAAGTGACATAACCATCTCTGTCTGCTTTGTCAGAGATGGGCTTTCGGTTCTTTCGGTTACCAATAGTAATCTCATAGGGCGCTTCACCGATGGCTCGTCCAGATGGATCGTACAGGCGAATCTGGTATATTTTCAGAATCCGTTCACATGGAGAGCTGTTTGTCAAGCGATCATAGAAGCGACAGGCAAAGGTGTCTTGGGTCTTCTGATATTCTCGACGCTCCTCTGGAAGGTGGGTATTGCGACGCCTTTCACCATCGGACCAGAAGCGTTTTTTACACCCCGCTATCCCCTCCTTGGCGCGTGGACAGGGCCATTTTTCCGGGAGTACCTGACTCCCTGGTTGAAAGAGCAATACCATTACCCGCCGGTTCGACTTATTCTCCTCATCTCTCTTTGCTTTTTGTTCTGGCTGAGCATACCGCTGCTCCTCCTGCTTGGAAAACAACAGCACCGGGTTAAATTCCCCACACCCCTGATAGTCTCCTTTTCCATCGGGGTCTGTCCCCTGACCCAAAAAATCAGTCGCTTGCAATTTGAAAAGAACTGGCACGCCCTGGTCATCATGAACCGTGCAGAGGTGGTCCATATACGCATGGAAGAGAGCCTGGCGCGGTGTGCTACTGGGCAGACCCGTGGTTACCTGCATAGTCTGGAGCACCGGCGTCCCCCAATTATCTCCACCATAGGGCTGGGTATATAGCTCCTCCCAAAGCGTCGTGGTTCGGGTGAGTAACCCATAGATCGCTGCTGCTCGCCGACCACTCAGGTGCTTATTGTATTCATCCTCCCCCACCGGGTCTGTGTGTCCAAAAATCGAGAGTGGTGGATAGGATATCTGCTGCGTATACGGATCTATTCTTTTATGTCCTTCACGCAAGGTCCATAACTGTTGGATTTCTTTTGCTATTTCTGGTTTCACAAAAGAAGAATCGAACTCAAAGCGCAGATTCTCTACGCGCCAGCAGGCCAATGGAATAATCCCACCCCTGATCCGGTTGAATTCCTTGGCAGTTGCTGGACCTGCTAGCACAGCAGAGGATTCCAGAGGGGGATGACTGGCGGCAATCCCCCCTTCAGAAGCGCTCTGCATGACCGACTCTCTACTCATAGTTTTGCCCCCCTGTTTTACCGGACTTGAACGTTATCAAGCGAAAAGAGATTCCGTGTCTACTCCATCTGTCAGCACCCGTGAATCTCCTTCAATTTCGCTTGAGTTTGAGGCCCACAGATTCCATCCACGGTCAAACCATGGTCACACTGAAACTCTTCCACCGCAGAACGAAATTGCGCTTCGTTGATCGGTTGATCCAGTGTCCCAGCATTGTAACCAAGATTGTTGAGCCTGGCCACCTGGCCAGAGATTTCCTCTACCGGATCAAGATGTCCAATCTTTACCGGAATCACCAGATCATTTAAAGGAGTTTCTGGATCTTTAATGAGCAGAGCAGCCCTTTCCGCTCCGATCGGGATGCGTTGCTCGATCTGACCGTTATGATCAGTGGTCAGCGGAAAGACCGTGTTCTCCACCCGCAGTTCGCACGTAGCATTGGCAATGGGCTTTTCGTAGAGATCTTCCAGAATGAGCCGTAACATGAGTGGTGGTCTTTTGACTCGGAAACGATGTCGCTGCGTAGTAGCTCCTGCTATTTCTTTCGGTTCCTTGTCCGGGATATACAGTCGGTCTCCAGGGAAGAGTACATTAGGATTCTGTCGCTTCTGTCTTAAACCCTTATTCTCAGGATGATCCCAAATGTTCTGGTAATCAGTAAAACCATACTGCTGCCCAATTCGGGACAAATGTTCCCCCTGCTTAATAGTGTGATATTTGGCCATGGCGTGACCCCTCAGATTAGAGTGAGAGATAAATTATCCTTTTCCTTCCCTTGGCTCCACAGCCACGGTGGAAAGCGGCCCTTCACTGTCAAAAAGGTGTCCAGGTGGCCATAAATCCGACCGAGGAAACTACCTGGTGTCGCACCAAGAGGAAAAGGGGAGAAGGTTCTGTAAAAGGGTTAATTACCAGAAGGAGAGGAAGGACTCCATACGGAGAGATTCAAAATAGAGAAAACGGGAAGGAAGAAAGGAAAAAGTTATCATTATTTTTCTCGCCACTAAGGCTTCCTGGAATGCCCTATCATTTAAAATAGCTATTATATTGTTTGCGAGAGGAAATTGCAAGTGTTTTAAAGCGGATACTGGCCCAATTTCGTGTTCGAGTGAGGAGTCAGGGAAATGAGTCACCAGGTTCTAAGCGGTAAAGCTTGGGAGGAGAGCCCCTTTTCAGACCTATGTGCCGAACCTCTCTTCGATCTGGTTACTGGTGGTGAGAATCCCTCAAAAGAAAAGGAAGAAGAGGGTCTTCTTTTTCTTTGTTCCGATCTGGATGGCATCTGTAACGATTTGAGAGGGGAGTTCACATTTCTAAAAGCAAGGCGAGGAAAGAGGTTTCGCTGAATTATGGTGTGCCAGGCATACTGTTTCGCGGTTAATTTTCCCCGCTGACGGAGGGCCCGCATCTCTGCAGGATGCTCATGCATCTGGTGAAAAAGATTGACAAACTCCTCAGGATCGTTGGTTTGCAGCACAAGAGCATTCCAGCCATGTACGGCATAATCTTCCCCAGTACATCCGGTACAGGCGATCCCTCCAACCGCCATCGTCTCTAACCCCACCAGCCCAAATGGTTCATGACCACTATTGGCCAGGATGGCATCTGCTCCTCGAAACAGAACACTTTTGGCTTCTCCATCCAGATGAAAATTCAAATTTACGATATCACTCTCCTGGACTTTATCGAGACATTCCAGCAAGCCATACACTCCTCCCCGGGTACTTTTCCGGTCCGTGATTTGCAAACCGGTAGAGGAAGCCTTTGCGAATACCTCCTCCCCATGCGCTTCCATGCCCCCTCTAACAATGAGCAAAGGACGCCATCCCTGACGTTTGAGTTCTCCCACAATATCAACGGCCAGAAACCATCGTTTATCCGGGTCCCATCGTGCCACTTTGCCCAGCACAACGCGACCAGCCAGCCGATGACGAAACTCGACGACTGCGCTCCGCTTTGGAGACTGAAAAGCATACGCAGGGAGGCCGTTTGGAATAACGAGTGGATCTACACCCCATTCCCACATTCGATAGCGCATGTAACGGCTCACTGTGGTGATAATGGCTGCCTCTGTGAGGCGTTTCCAGTCAATACGTTCAAAACCGAAGGTATTATTTGCATTCCAAAACAGACAGACCCGCTGGCGCACTCTAGCGTTTCGAAGTAACCAGTCCAGATGGAGCACCGCATCTACAGTCTGCCACTCCTCGGCGAGAATGACCACCTGTCCATCTGTAGTTTTGAGATAGGGTGACAGTATTTCCTGAAACAAAAAGAGGGGCAAAGAGCGAGCAAAATCTGCCCGTTTCCCCTCTTCCCCATCATAAACTCCACAAGGATGAAAACGGCTGATCCACTGGCACCAGCGGTGGAGTTTTACTTGCTTCCAGGTGTCATGTCCAGGAAGGGCAGGGTCACCCACAAACCAGAGATGGGTTTCAAAGCCCGCACTGGCTAAGGCTTCAGTCAATCCGCTTACCCGGCTGGCCAACCCTCCAGCCTGCGCATAACTATCCGGCCCCTCAAAAGAGAGGATATGAAATTGAATCGGCTGTTCAGTCGGATCCATGAGCTTATACTCCCTCTGTCTCTTTTATGTTATCCGTAGTTTTATACACTTCGCTCTCTCGAAGTTTACTTCCAAAATCCCCTGTTTCTCTTGCCATCAAAGTTTGGCATATCCAAATACTTAAATTTTAAGTATATTAAATACCTATTCAATACATTATAGAATACCCAGATACTATAAAAATCTCCCTTGCGTGTCAAGCAGGAAAATAGGAGAAGGAAGAAATACCACCCTGGCTAGCGAATTTCTCCTCTCCTGGACTCCAATTTCCTAACGGATGTGGTATCATGTAGTATATTTTTCTTGTTCTTTTGCTCTACGCAATGCTCCTTATGGTTATACCAAAAGGATCCTGGTGCTTTGGAAACAAAATTTTGACCGGTCATGCCGAGTCCTTCGTTTTACTCAGAGCTTGTTCCTTCTTACTCAGGACAGGCTCTGAACAGCGCGAAGGGATAAACTCTGCGCAGCATCTCTTTGTAGCACTGCTGAGATCCTTCGCTCCGCTCAGGATGACAAGTCAAAATATATTTTACAGAGCACTAGTCCATTCGCAGAAAATTTGTGTATAAAGACCCCTTGAAGAAGCGCAGATTGCGCTCCTCCAGTCAATCTTTCTCTGCGAAGAATCTCCCGCGATTTTGCATGAGAAGCAAGAGGGTCCCCAAGGAGAGGAGAATAGTCATGCAGGTGAGACAAACAATTCCTCGAACCATAACCTATACATTCGCTGTATTCTTTCTCCTGTTTTGGTTAGAGGGAAGACGGGCTACCCCTGCTCATGCTGTAGAAGACTTTGTCGGTCCCTGTGAACCTGGACTGGTCGAACAGGAGGTGCCTCAACCATTTATTATTCTTGCTTCTTATCACCCTGTTGGCACAAGCATGAGCGGAGTAACTATCGAATGGCTTGGACACTCGAGCTTCTTGCTCATTTCCCCAGGAGGTATTCGCTTACTGACTGACCCGCACGGTTTTCACTCCTCTTCTGAATCACCAGATATCGTCACTGTAAGCAATCTCCATGTTACTCATAGCGGAACAGAACATGTTGCCGGCACCCCGCGGATCCTGTGGGGGATTACTCCAGAAAGAGAGTGGAATCGCATTGTTCTGACGGTCAAGGATGTTTCGCTCTTTAATGTTCCGAGCTATGCCAGTCGATCTGAACTCGAGAAGAGCCCCATCCAAAATAGTATTTTTGTCTTCCGTACTGGAGGACTCTGTGTTGTGCACCTGGGAAACCTCCGTCATCCTTTGCTCCCCAGCCAGCTTCAGCGTATTGGAAAGCCTGATATTGTCATGATTCCGGTGGATGGATACTGGACCATGAACCACACCGATGTATTGACGGTTATTGAACAACTGAAGCCAGCTTTTGTCATCCCCATGCATTTCGATTTTCCTCGCCACGTCGAGGCTTTTGTAGAGTTCATCGCTGATCGCTACCCGGTACGGCGGATTAAGGAACGCACTGTGTCCCTAAGTCGATCGCTTCTGCCTCTCTCCACAGAAGTTATCGTGTTTGGCGTAGATAGTTCTCCTTAGCCCGGATACTCTATGCAAGGTCTGATCAGTGATCATGCTGGCCTAAAGGTGAAAAACTCGCTTGGGAGAAGTGTTGCGGAGTTTAATCCGTAACGAAGCGCAGAGAAGTCTTTTCGGCATCCCGGAGCAAGGCACAGGGAAGTCTTTTCGGCATCCGTGAATGGGTATGTGCAAAAATGTGAGCAAATGATAAGCCCTAGAGTATATCCAAGAGAGATCTTTGGTATGGCCCAAGTTGATGAAGGAATAAGGGTGTCCTGGGAGTTGAAGGGACAACCCTTCGCTGTGCTTCGGGAGGCGAAGGGTTGTCCCTTCGACTCCTAGCGCAGGCACCTTCCCCAGGAGGTCTTCTGATAATGCACTCGAGGAGAGGAGCGGGGGGAGAATAATTTAACAGAGCGCAAGTTGGCACTCAAACTCAAGAGGAGAGGACGATGCGCATTGTTGTTTTTGGTACCGGCGGGGTGGGGGGCTATTTTGGTGGACGCTTAGCCCAGGCCGGAGAGGATGTAGTATTTATCGCACGGGGAGAGCATTTACGAGCCTTACGTACCCACGGATTACGGGTGGAAAGTCTGGAAGGAGATTTTGTCATTCATCCCGTTCAGGCCACAGATGACCCAGCCGAGGCCGGAACAGCCGATGTAGTGCTGGTGGGGGTGAAGACCTGGCAGATAGTTGAAGCAGCCCAGGCAATGTCACCTCTGATCGGTCCAGATACCATGGTACTTCCGCTGCAAAATGGAGTAGAAACTCCTGGCCAGTTAGCCGCTGTATTGGGGAAAGAGTATGTGCTCGGTGGGTTATGTGGAATTTTTAGTTTCCTTGTTGCACCAGGCCATATCCGACACGCCGGAATAACGCCTTTTGTAAAATTTGGTGAGTTAGATAATCAACTTACCCCTCGCGTGGAACGTTTAAGAGAGGCATTCGAACGCGCAGGTGTCACCGCAGAAGTTCCACCGGATATTCATGTAGCTTTGTGGATGAAATTTTTGTTTATTACTCCGCTGAGTGGGATAGGTGCCGTGACCCGAGCCCCGGTGGGCGTATGGCGCAGTATACCACACACCAGGCAAATGGCAGAGCAAGCCTTGCAGGAAATAGCGACCACAGCCCAGGCACGAGGAATTCGCTTGCCTTCAGAAGCAAGGTATACGACCATGCGGTTGATTGATAGTCTGACACCCGCTACCACTTCCTCTATGCAACGGGATATCATGGCCGGGCGTCCCTCTGAACTCGACGCGCAAGTGGGGGCAGTAGTGCGACTTGGAAACGATGCAGGGGTAGAGACCCCTGTCCATGCCTTTCTCTATGCCAGCCTGTTACCACTGGAACTTCAGGCCAGAGGAGAGGTCAAGTTTCCGATCTGAATGACCCACATCTTTGCTTCTCATGCACTCATCGCCACAACTGCTCTTCTCCCATGCTGAACCCTTCGCTCTGCTCAGGATAAACTACCAGAGCAAACCAAAAGCGGCCTCTCTGCATCTTTGAGCAAAGCCAAGAGCTCAGCCTGGAACTTATTTGTGAAAAGTCTATCTGAGGATTAAGAGCCACAGCAGAAAGAACCCCAAAACTTTTTGCCCTTTTCGATCCTCGATCCGCGGACTTTTCTATGCCTGATTATAGCGTTTGTAAATCTCAGCAATCGTATTGTGGCATTCCTCTAGAGCCTTTTCCGCTTCCCAATTTTCCACTAATACCCGCTGCATCATCTTGGGAATCACATGGGTATTCAACACTTCACCAGCAGCCGGCGTGGGTGTGCCAGCATAACTCACCGGTACGCCTGTCTCGGCCATCTTGATAAAGTGTTTGAACTTGGGTTGGCTTTGCCAGAACTCGGTTTCAAAGAGCCGTTTGTAAATCGGTACCCATCGTCCACCGGTACTCTCGATAATCTTATTATAATTGTCAGGCTGCATAAAGTACTCGATCAGCCCTTTGGCCAGTTCCGGGTACGGAGTCTGTTTAAATACCCCATACGACCAGGTATCAATCTGGTTGATAGAGCCTGCTGGACCGGCTGGGACAGGCATTAAGGCCGTGACTTTCTCTAGATGGGGGAGTTTGGTATGCAGATACGCATAGATACTCGTGGGATTCATGACAAAAGCCACTTGCTCCGATTGATAAGCTTTATTGTTTCCAGAGTTGTCCCAGGAGAGAGTGCCTTTGGGAATAATCTCATGCTTTTTAAACATGTCTTCGATAAATTTTACCCCGGCCAGATTCTCCTTGGAGTTCATGACCACGGTCTTATTATCCTTTTCTACCATCTTGCCCCCAAAGCACCAGAGGACATTCATAATGTTATCTGTGGCATCTTCGACCAGGCCAAGACACATCCCTAAGGCATAGAGGCGCGGTTTCTTTTGAATCTTCTTGGAAGTTTCCACAAACTCATCCCAGGTTTTGGGGTAATCGAGGCCTTTTTCTTCCAGGAGATCCATACGTGCATGCACGGGCCAGGGATTAATCGCCAGGGGAACACCATACGCTTTCCCTTCGTGGGATATCGCGTCGATACTCGCTTCAAAGATTCCTTTAGGCTCTCTCTTCATTTTTTCGACAATATCCGTGACCTCGAGGAGATGCCCCCCTGCTCGATAGAACTGGACATTGGACTCATAGAGCCGACAGGCATCCGGAGGATTCCCAGCCTCCAGAGCGGCTGCGATTTTCGCTTTAAAATCTCCTCCCCCCACTACAATAAAATCGACCTCACTCTCCTTCACTCCAGCCATTTTGGCAAACTCAAAAACCTGTTCCTTCTGCAGTTCATCCGCCAGAGGGGTAAAGTTGGGGAGATGCCAGTACACAATCTTTTTGTCACGAGCAGCGAGTGCGCTCTTGATAGGGCGCCAGGGAAACAGGGTTACTGCTGCTCCAAGCACCGTTCCTTTGAGTATTTGTCTACGGGTAAGATTTCTCTGGATCATAAAATATACCTCCTTTGTCCTTAGCCTTTCACTGCTCCTAAAGTTAAGCCTTTGACTACCCAGCGTTGGAACACCAGGTAGATAAAGATGGGAGGCAGCGAACTGAGAAAAGTCGCTGCCATAATCGGTCCCCAGAAAAACACGTCTTCAATGATAAAATTGGACAAACCAGCAGTCAGAGGACGAGCCGTATTGGTATTGGTAAAGACAATCGCATACAAAAACTCGTTCCAGGAGAGGGTAAAAGAGAAAAAAGTGACCACGGCTAGCGCAGGTAACGAAACCGGAATCACAATTCGGATCAGAGCTCCCAGGCGGGTACACCCATCGACTAAAGCCGCCTCCTCTAATTCGAGAGGCACCGATTTAAAATACCCCAGCAAGAGCCAGGTACAGAAGGGGACAGCAAAACTGAGATAAGCCAGAATCAAGCCGAGATGTGTATCGATCAGCCCAAATTCACTAAACAGATAAAAGAGGGGGATAAAGAGGAGGGAGGAAGGAACCAGATAGGTAAAAACCAAGCCGCGAGCAATGATAGTCCGGCCCGGAAACTGTAAGCGAGCAATCGCATACGCCCCCAGGGCTCCAAAGGTGAGGGCGCAGAGGGTTACCGAAGAGGAAATGATGACACTATTTCGCAGATAAATAGGATAAGGGGTATCCGTAAAGAGATGTTTATAGCTGCGGAGGGTAGGCTGGTGGGGAAAAAGGGTATTGGCCGAACCATAGATTTCTCGTTCTGGTTTGAGGGACGTGGCAATCATCCAGTAAAAGGGGAGGGCAGTCCAGAGCATCAGGAGTACCAGGATAAAATTACTAATCCGCTTGACTGTCCGTCTGGATTTCTTGAGGGAAGTGGCCATCGCATTACTCCTCGTCTTGTCTGAGCATCCGTCGCGTTAGCAGAATAATAAAGATGACTAACAAAGGGAAAAAGACCAGCGATATACTCGCCCCATAACCGAGGCGACGTGCTCCCATGGCCTGGAGAAACGCCAGATTTGGAAAAATCTGGGTGGCATCGGCTGGCCCGCCATTGGTCAAAATGTAAACGATCTGGAGATTACTCGAGGTCCAGATCGTAGAGAGCATAATGGTCACCGTAATCACATTTTTGAGACGAGGAAGGGTGATGTAGAAGAATTGCTGGATCACTGAGGCTCCATCGATTTCCGCTGCTTCATACAGTTCCACAGGAATAGACTGCAGCCCGGCCAGAAAGGTCATCGTATAGAATGGCGTCCCCTGCCAGACTACCACCGCAATAACCGAAGCCATCGCCATGTGCGGATCAGAGAGCCAGTAAATAAAGTCGTCCATCAGGACATAATTCTCAAGGAAAGAACTGCCTATAGCGGCCCCGAACACATTGATCTGTTCACTTAGCGTTACCAGAAAATTATTCAGAAATCCACTCATATCCTCCCAGTAGATCCATTTCCAGTTCAGAGCGGAAACAACCGTAGGAATGGCCCAGGGGAGAAAAAGGAAGGTGCGAAAGAAATGATTTCCCCATCGCTCCTGATTCAAGATAAGAGCCATGGTAAGGCCCATCAGGGCTTTGAGCAACACTCCGATTCCAGTATAGACAAAGGTGTTGCGTACCGTTTTCCAGAACACGTTGTTTTGGAAGAGTTCTACATAATTTCCCAACCCAATAAAGCTTCCCGGCTGCCCAATCATCTTATCCTGCAGACTGAGTAAGATCGCACTGATAAAAGGATAGGCCACCAATCCAAAGATGACCAAAAGTACTGGAGTAATAAAAACAAGAGCGAGATTTCGTTCTTTGGCCAGAAACTTACTCACCGCTCCTTCATGGATGGTGGGAAAGGACTCTGCTACAGCTACAGTAGCTTTTGAAGAAGACGATTTGGCCACCTTAGTATCCTCCACACTCTATAGGTCCGATCAGGAGAATAACGTAGGGGTAAAAAAGATAACTTAATAGTCTGCGCTACAGTATCAGAATAGGAAAATAGAGTCAAGAAAAATATCTTCGCTCTTGACATCTTTTCCCCTCTTCGGTAACCTTGCCTTAGAGGGAGGAAAATGGGCTTCTCTATCAACACTAGCCGAACCAGGCTATATGGAGGATTATTATGGGAACGCTCAAAGAAAAGCTCAGTCAAACTATTCCTCGTCTACAAGAAGAGGTGAGACAGCTTGTAAAAGAGTATGGAAAAAGTGTTATTTCAGAAGTAACGGTCGAACAGGCGTATGGTGGAATGCGTGGAGTCAAGGCACTGGTTTGTGATACTTCTTCCGTAGATTTGCATGAAGGGCTATTCATCCGGGGGCACCACATCAGCACTTTGACAAATAAACTTCCGGAAGAGATTTTGTATCTGTTGTTAACCGGTGAATTTCCCGATGCCAATGCCTTGCAAGATTTAACCACAGACCTCCAAAAACGGGCGAGGGTGCCGGACTATGTGTGGGACGTGCTGCGTGCTATGCCTCCAGATTCGCATCCCATGACCATGTTTAGCACGGCGATCCTGCTCATGGAAAAAGAGTCGCTCTTTAAAAGGCGATACAACGAAGGGCTACGCAAGGAAGAATACTGGCAAGCGACTCTTGAGGATGCACTCGATTTGGTGGCCCGGGCTCCGGTAGTGGCCGCCGCTACTTACCGGATACGGTATCAAAAGGGAGAGATTATTCCACCCAATCCTGCCCTTGATCTGGGGGCAAACCTGGCGTATATGCTCGGTCTTCCTGATCCAAAAGGAGAGTTTGCTAATCTGATGCGACTCTATCTGGTCATCTACAGCGATCATGAAAGTGGTAATGTGAGTGCTCATACCACCCAGACGGTTGCTTCGGCTCTCTCTAATCTCTACCTGGCCGTCTCGGCAGGTATAAATGGCCTTGCTGGCCCCTTGCATGGGCTCGCTATGGAAGAGTGCTTACGCTGGATCTTGATGGTAAAGGAGAAGTTTGGTGGAGTGCCCAGCGATGACCAGTTCCGGGAATTTGTCTGGTCGGTACTGGAAAGTGGCAAAGTGATTCCCGGTTATGGGCATGCGGTCCTCCGGAAGACCGATCCTCGCTTCAATGCCGTCATAGCGTTTGGGAACCGAGTCTGCCCTGATGATGAAGTGTTCCAGCTTGTCGAGAAGACCTTTCATATCGTGCCACCGATCCTGCAAGAGCAGGGAAAGGCCAGAGATCCATGGCCGAATGTGGACGCCTCCACCGGCTCTTTGCTCTGGCATTTTGGGATGAAAGAACTCGAGTATTATACCGTAATCTTTGGCGTAGCCAGAGTGCTTGGTATCAGCAGTCAAACTGTCATGGCCCGCGCGATTGGGGCTCCTATTGTCCGACCCAAGTCGGTGACCACACAGTGGATTAAAGAAACGGTGACCAAGCAAAAAGCGGTAAGTGCCTGATATTAATGAGAATGGGCTAGGTTGAGGCCTGTCCTGAGCACAAGCGCGTGAACTCGAGGAAGTGTCTTCCTGGGAAAATGGACTTTGAACTGAGGAGGCTGTGCAGGCCAATTTATGAGCGAGCAGATTGATACGACTATTGCGGCACATCAGGATGAACTGTTCGCGCTGGTCAAGCGACTTATTGCTTTTCCCACCGAAAGTCCACCGGCACGGAATACGACAGCAGCTCAGAGCTGGGTAGCTCAATACCTGCGAGATCTTGGTTTTCGTATCGATCAATGGGAAGTAGCTCCAGGGGACCCTAACGTGGTAGGAGTACTTCCCGGATCAGATCCAGAGCATTATGCCTCTCTCCTGGTGAATGCCCATATCGATGTGGCGCATGTCGGAGACCCGAAAGGGTGGAGACATCCTCCCTTTGAGCCGATTATGGAAAACAATCGCATTTATGGCCGGGGAGCTTCGGACATGAAGGGAGGGTTGGGGGCAGCGCTCTTTGCCATAGCGGTGCTGCGCCGACTCGGGATAGAGCTGAAAGGGGACCTGCTCTTCGAATCGGTTATCGGAGAGGAAATGGGGGAGGCGGGCACAAAGGCCTGTGCCGAACGAGGATACAGAGCAGACTTTGCGGTGTGCGCAGATAGCTCAAATCTGGAACTCCAGGGACAAGGTGGGGTGATCACCGGATGGATCACTATTGAAAGCCCCCAGACTTTTCATGACGCCATGCGGGCCCGGATGATTCACGCCGGGGGAGGAATCTTTGGAGCCAGTGCCATTGAGAAAATGGTAAAGATTATCAACGGTCTCCAGGATCTGGAACGCCATTGGGCAGTGACCAAAAGCTATCCAGGGTTTCCGGCCGGAACCACCACCATTAATCCGGCCGTCATTGAAGGGGGGCGACACCCAGCTTTTGTAGCTGATCGGTGTGCCCTCTGGTGTACTGTCCATTTCTACCCGGATCAGACCTATGATGAGGTTATCACAGAGGTGGAGACCCATATCCGGCAGGTTGCCGCGGCAGACCCCTGGTTGCGGGCCCATCCTCCCACTTTCCGCTGGGGTGGTCGCTCCATGCTCTGGGATCAAGGAGAGATCTTTCCCGCGTTAGCCATTGATCCAGCGCATCCAGCTATGCGTCTGCTCGCGGAAACACATACAGCAGTACGTGGTCAGCCTCCCCAGATCGGTATGTCCCCGACAGTCACGGATGGAGGATGGCTGGGGTGGGCAGGAATCCCAGCTGTGATTTACGGGCCAGGCTCACTCCAGGAAGCGCATGCTATCGATGAGAGTGTTTCGGCTGACGACCTGCTGTTCTATAGCGAAGTCCTGGCACGCTTTATTGCCAGATGGTGTAACACTCCGCGGTAAGGGTTGTTCAAAAACCAGAGCAAAAACCTTCCAGAAAATTCCATGGAATACGATACTGCTTCGTGGTGTCGTACATGAGAGGAAGAATCCTCTCAGTCTCTCTCCTCTCTGACGCCGCACGTCACGACGCTGGGGAAGCAAAAGGGAGTGGGGCCATGTGAGCCACCGTCGCTTATTGGCTGCTTACCAGGCGACAGAGGCCGTGCTGATCCAGCCGTATTTTCTGACCCTGTTAGCTGAAGTCTATGCAACGGTGAGGCAAGTGAAGGTTTTGATACCGCTGACCTCCAGGACGCCAAGGCCTTGCTCGATGTACTCTTAAGCCCAACATAACATTATATAAATAAATCCCTCACCGGTATCGCCCACCCCCGCACCACCTCCCCACCGTCCAGGATATCGTTCTCAGTCAAGCGGATGATACGACCCTCTACATCATGAACAGTGATCGTGTGGTTACGCGGATTCACCACAACGACCATCCGCGTTCCAAAGCTTAACCACTCTCTAACCTTTTCATCAACGTCTGTATAAGGGTCATTGGGGGAAATGATCTCAAAAGCTACATCTGGTGGACCGGGAAAGTATCCCGGTGGTTTTCCCAGTTGCTGAATGCGCTCTTGCCGCACAAAAGCAGCATCCGGCGCTCGAACGGTATCCGGATCACGGGCGAGTTGAAAACCGACCTCTGTTACAACCATACCGAGATGGTTTGCCAAAACATGCTGGCCAAGCAGAATAATCACCTTAGAGACAATTCCCCCATGCTCAAAACCCGGTGGTGTCATTTTTATCAATTCTCCTCTGACCAGTTCGTACCGAAATCCATCATCCGGTAGCCTGAGCAGCTCCTCTGCGGTCATGAGCTGAGTAGGAGTTATAGCCATAGATCTTTCACCTGCCTTTCTGTGTCAATCGGTTCCTTTTATTTGCCAGCCTTCAAGAATATCGAATTTCGTTTGCTCTGGTTCTAAGGTAGCAATGAGCCATTTGCAAAGTCAAGTATTGACCCTAGACTTTTCCCCTAGGGCACGTTCAGTTGCCCCTCGGATGCGGTGGCAAGCAGACAGTGAGCTTGCATCTTAACCTGCTCTCCTATTAGGGTACTCCTCTTTTCCCTTACTCCCACCCTCACGACTGAACAGAAGGTCAGAAAAAAAAAGCAGAAAGCAGAAATTTGAAACTCTCCATGCATTTCATAGGGGAAGGAGATGCTAACTCCACAATGAGGTCTGACTTTGTGATCAAGGCGGGACTGCAGAACCAAAGGAGTTACGGAAAGAATAGGCCTGAAGCATATGTGTCTTTTCTAGGGAATTCTGTTTGAAATTACCATCATAGAAAGTCAGATCAAGGAATCCGAGATCAGATGTGTCGAAGAAGTAAAAGTGATCGCATCAGGTGCTCGATTTCGGCATACCTATATCCTCAGGCGTGTAGATGATCTGAAGATTCTGCTCAGTTTCGGCTTACAACAGATTGACGGCCCCCAATTGTCCCAAGAAATGAGTAGTAAGATGTTGATGGTTTTCAAAAGGAACTTCGAGACCCTCAAACAGCTTTGTGAAAATTGAATACCACTGATGAATAAGGTAACCAAAGTGAGGGACGCATCGCCTCGCGTCCCTCTCGACTATGCTGTTAGTATTCATGAAGCGATGCTTCACCACCTCCTATGGAAAATGAGGCGACACACTAACAATGCTCTTTCTTAGTCCTCAATCCTTAGCCCTTACTTTCATAGCAGACATGCACAGAGTTGGATACCTCTGCCCGATAAACTCAGGCTATTCTCATGCCTTATCAAGCCAGACAGTGTGCAAGTTCACCAGATCAGCCGGAATCGGTTGGAATCCCTTGACATATTTGGCCATGATTTTGTGCTCGTTCACATGAGCAATGAAGACAGCCGGGCACTCTTCTACCAGAATAGCTACCGCTTTATCATAGGCCTCTTTGCGAGTCTTGACATCCATGGTACTGCGGGCGATTTCCACCTGCCGATCATACTCTGCATTGCTCCACCGGCCGTCATTCCATTTTTCTCCGGTATGAAATTGGGGATAAATGGTCTCATCCGGATCAAGGTCCGCCCACGGCGTGGTAAGAACCATGTGATGCTCCGCATTGAGCCATTTCTGACGCCAGGTAGCATCTTCAAACATCTTAATCTCTACTTTAATACCGATTTTATCCAGGTGAGCCTGGATGATTTGGGCGATGCGCGGCTGGATACCTGCTGGATTGGCGATGTACTCTACACCAGTAGCTCCCTGTGGATACTTCGATTCCTTCATTAAGGCCTTAGCCTTCTCCAAATCGTAGTACTGGCCGTTTGTGCCCGATTCAAACTCTGGGTCGTAATAATCACTCATGGGAGGAGAAATAGGCCCATGGGCTACAATCGCCTCTCCAAAAAAGACCTGCTGGATAATCTCCTCACGGTTTATAGCAAAAGAGACCGCTTGGCGTACCTTTTTGTCGTCAAATGGAGGGCGGGTCACGTTCAGGCCGAGACGGACATAATTGCCTCCAGTCAGCGTGTACACCGTCAGATTTGGATTGGCGCGGAGGGTACTCACAAACTGGTATGGAGCGCCGTTGTACCCATCTACTTCGCCAGTCGTGAGGGCCGCCAGAGCTGTAGAGGGTTCTGGTACGATTTTAATAATCACTTTATCCAGATAGGGGAGACGGTTACCGTCGGCATCGCTTTCCCAGTATTCCGGATTGCGCTCCAGGATGATACGGTCATTCTCGATCCACTCTACAAATTTGAAAGGACCAGTACCAATAGCTGCTCTCCGGCCATAATCTGCTCCGGCAGCTTCTACGGCCCGCTGGTTGAGGATAGTGCCAGCCCGGCCCGTAGAACCGGTTTGCGCTACAGTCATAAACGGATCGGGTTTATTGAGGAGCAGGCGAATAGTATAATCGTCGATGATCTCAATGGACTTCATTTGTCCCATCTTCCAATAATGAATGGGGCTGATCTCGCGGTTGGCGACCCGTTCCCAGGACCACTTTACATCTTTGGCCGTGAAATCATCCCCATTGTGGAACTTGATACCCTTACGGAGATGGAAGACATGATCCGTATCGGATCGGATCTCCCACTCTTTTGCCAATTCAGGTTCAAAACGGACCTTTTTCCCATCATAGGTGATCCGTAATATGCCGTTATAAATATTGTTGTGCACCTGCACCGCGGTGAGATACGTGGTTTTGTGCGGGTCAAGAATATCCACATTCCCCCGCCAGGCGAGTTGAATGGTGCCACCATACTTGGGCTTTTCGGCGAACGCACTCCCAGGAGCACTTAGCGAAAGCAGACTCCCAGCGGTAAGGCCCAGTCCTCCATATCCTAGAGCTTGCAAGAAAGTCCGGCGATTGACTGGATTTTGCAACCAGGTATTTGCTACTTGAAAGCCATCTTTACTCCGCATAACATTCCTCCTCTCTACAACTTTTGTTAGGACTAAAATCGGAGAAAGCCTTTGTACACCGTTAGCTTTCATCCTCTAAAACCCTTATGCCAGAGCCCCCTATTTTCCCCAAACTTTCACCTCTTAGTCATAGAGATGACAAGCCACCTGGTGTTGAGACTCCACCACCTGCAGGGCTGGTCTTTCGGTAAGACAACGCTCCATCCTTTTCGAACACCGGCTATAAAATCGGCAACCTGCTGGGAGATTGACCGGATTGGGCGATTCACCCTCTAAAAGTAAGGCAGGATCATCAAAGATAGAAGCACTTCCATCGCCGATTCGGGGAATAGCGGAAAGCAGAGCCTGTGTGTACGGGTGTAAAGGATGAGCAAAGAGAGAGCCCGTAGGCCCAATCTCCACTATTTCTCCGAGATACATTACCGCTACGCGATGACAGAGGTAGCGTACCACTGCTAGATCATGTGAAATAAAGAGATAAGTCAGATTCAGCTCTTCGCGCAACTCCACTAATAAGTTGAGGATCTGTGAACGGACAGATACATCGAGAGCAGAGACCGCTTCATCGGCTACCACCAGCCGTGGATTGACCGCGAGGGCTCGTGCAATGCCTACGCGTTGTTTCTGACCCCCGCTGAGTTCGTGTGGATAGCGCTCCCCATGCTCTGGACGGAGTCCGACCATATGGAGAAGGGTATTGACCCGATCAAGAATTTCATCCTTGGACACTATCTGATGTACACGCAGGGGTTCACTAATGATCTGCTTTACCGTCATCCGGGGATTGAGAGAGGAATAGGGATCTTGGAAGACAATCTGGGCTTTCCGGCGGAACTGCAAGAGTTCTTCACTGGAGAGTACAGTAATGTCTTTTCCTTCGAAATAGAGACGGCCTGAGGTGGGTTCAATTGCTTTCAGGATCAAGCGGCCGGTTGTAGATTTTCCACACCCACTCTCTCCTACGAGACCGAGAGTTTCCCCGTCCTGAATTGTGAAATTGATGCCATCGACGGCCTTGAGCAGCAACGGTTCGTGCCCGGGTAAAAACCGGGCTAACATTCCTACTGAGAGGGGAAAATATTTACAGAGATCTTTTACTTTGAGAATAGGTTCGGTACTCATCGCCCTCTGGGCTCCTTCTCCACTTTATGACAGGCTACCCAATGCTGAGGATTTATCAAACGCAATTGGGGTTCCTGCACAATACACTCCTCATCTCCAAGTGAACAACGCGGGTGAAAACGACAACCCGAAGGAATATCCCTTAGGCCGGGCATCATACCGGGAATCGATCCTAAACGTTCCGCCTGTTGTTCGATCTGGGGAATCGACTCGATCAGTCCACGCGTATAGGGATGAGCGGGAGCATGAAAAATGGTGGAAATAGCAGCTTCTTCGACGATCTTTCCTGCATACATTACGATCACCCGGTGACACATTTGCGAGATAATCCCCAGATCGTGGGAGACTAAGAGGACGGCTGTATTCGTTTCCACAGCCAGGCGTCGGATCAAGGAAAGAATTTGAGCCTGGATGGTAACATCGAGTGCGGTGGTAGGTTCATCGGCAATTAAAAGCGAAGGAGCGCAGGAAATCCCCATTCCGATCATTACGCGCTGAGACATTCCTCCACTGAACTGATGAGGATAATCTTTTACCCGGTTTTCTGCCGATGGGATTCCCACTCGCTGCATGATGGAGAGTACTTTCTTCCTCAGCAAGGCTTTCTTTTCCGAAAGATGCAAGGTCATGGCTTCGAGAAGCTGATCACCGATTCGAAACACCGGATTCAGGGAAGAGATAGGGTTCTGAAAGATCATAGCAATCTCCTTCCCCCGAATTTTGGCTAATTGTGATTCCTTTAAAGCCAACAGATTGGTCCCTTTATAGAGAATTTCACCAGAGATTTTGCCTGGCGGGCACCGGATCAACCGTAAGATTGCCTCGGAAGTCAAACTTTTTCCTGCCCCTGACTCCCCGACTAATCCCACGATTTCCCCACGATAAATACTAAAGCTAATGTTATCTACAGCCCGTACTTTTCCGTTATCGCTTTGAAAATCGATACACAGGTTTTTTACCTCGAGGAGTTTTTCTTTTCCCTGTGGACCTTGTCGCATAAATCTTTTCTCTATCACCGGAGGATGTCTGTGTATAATTTTACATTCGCAAGCGTGGATCTAAAGTATCACGTAACCCATCACCGAACAGATTTAGACCAATCACCGTAATCATCAAGGCAATGCCGGGAAAGGTCGAGATGTGCGGTGCAATGATAATAAAATTTCTCCCTTCACTGATCATCGATCCCCACACTGGGGTGGGGGGAGGAGGTCCCAAACCCAAGAAACTTAGTCCTGCCTCTGTAATAATGGCTGCAGAGACCCGCAAGGCTCCTTGGACAATAATTGGGGCCAGTACATTCGGAAGAATGTGACGAAAAATGATCTGGAGATTGCTTACACCGGTCAACCGGGCAGCCTCTATATACGTTTCTTCTTTTACCGCCAATACATCTCCACGAGTCACCCGGGCAAAGGGGGCAATAAAACCGACGGCAACGGCGAGGATCACATTATGTACGCCCAAGCCCATGATAGCCATCAGTGCGATAGCCAGGATCAACGTCGGAAAGGCAAAAAGACCATCCATGACCCGCATGATAATCGTATCGATAATCCCCCCATAATAACCGGAAATGAGGCCCAAAGTCACTCCAATAACCATGGACAAGGCTACGGCAAGCACGCCAACTACCAGGGCGATTCTCGCTCCGTACATAATCCGACTGAGAATATCTCGCCCAAAGCTATCTGTCCCTAGCCAGTGTTTAGCTGATGGTCCTTGCATAGCCTCGATATAGTTCTGCTCGAGTGGATCAAAAGGAGCGAGCAGTGGAGCAAAAATAGCGGTAAAAATCATCAGGAGAAAAATGCAGAGGCCAAAGACAGCACCTTTATTGCGGACAAAGCGTCGCCACAGAATAAGGCTTCTCTCCCAGCGCAGGGAGTGTTTTGGGCTTGAGGTTTCCACTACTTCTGCCGTATTTGAAGAGGTTAACATAGCTCACCTGTCGAGGATAAGAAGGTAGTTAATAGCGGATTTTGGGATTTAAAAACGCATATGTGATATCCACTAACAAGTTGATGGCAATCACAAACACGACTCCAATCAATACAGCTCCCTGGACTACATGGTATTCGCGATTAAAGATCGCCGTGACCGTTAAGCGACCCATACCCGGGATAGTAAAGACGGTCTCCGTCAGAACCGCCCCTCCCAGCAATGTACCAAATTGCAGTCCAATAACCGTTACCACCGGAATCAGCGCATTACGCAGGGCATGCTTGTACACGAGGGGAATTCGTCTCACCCCTTTGGCGGTTGCTGCCTTGATATAGTCTTGCTCCAGCACTTCAAGAAGACTGGATCGGGTGATCCGGGCGACGAGACCAGCAAAGAAAGTGCCCAAGGTGATAGAAGGAAGGGTAAGCCGCCAGAGTCCTTCTCCCAGGTGCTCCCATGGATGCACATAGCCCATAGTGGGGAACCAGCGTAATTGCACGGCAAAGATCCAGATCAGGAGAATTCCCTTCCAAAAACTCGGCATAGAATATCCGATGATAGCAAAGCCCATGGAGAAATAATCGAGTGGGGAATCCCGTTTTACCGCTGCCAGAACACCTGAAGGAAGCGCGATGAGCAAACCGACGATCAGGGTACCAATCACGAGGGAAAGAGTGGGCAAGAAGGCTTCGTAGAGAAGGGTACTCACCGGTCTCCGATTGATATACGAATACCCAAAGTCGCCCGCAAAGATGTTGCGTATCCAGATCAGATACTGTACAGGAATAGGTTTATCAAGACCGAGTTGAACTCTTAGGCGTTCGTAGGCGTCTGGAGAATACTCTTCTCCTAACATCACCAGAGCTGGATCGCCAGGAATCAGCCGCATCATGGAGAAGACGAAAATAGAAACAATAAAGAGCACCACTATAGATTGCCCTATCCGGCGCAGGATAAATCGATACATGTCACCCTCTCCATTTTCTTATGGCGGCTTATACCAATCTGCTATTCTGTTCCACCTTGCCCTCAGGTCACTTCGAAAGGAGAACGAAGCGTCTCTCGCAATGAAAAGCATTTGAATACTTCACTGCGCCTAACCCACTATGCTGGTTTATAATAGCGAATAGCCTTCTGCCAGTGCTGCCTACTATATACATCCAGGAGTATCCTGTCAACCTAAATATTTATGACTAGACTAAAATTCCACCATAAAGAGATATTATGCCCGTACCATACCGCGGGTTAGTAGTAGGGTGGGCTTGGCCCACCCTACCCCTGGCTTTTGTGAAAAATGCTTGGTCATACTTACTTATATCATAGATACATCTATTTCCTCGGTGATTATTCCAGACCGGATAAAAATGCTGAATCCAGGACCATTTAAAGAAGAGGAAAAAACGGAAAGTGCATTTTTCCAAAAATGGGAAAGCAAAATACAGGGAGACACACAAAGTGCTAGAGGGAGGGAGATGTTAATGACTTGTTAGGATGCAACTTGTAGCGAAGAAAACTCTTCCTGTCCTGCTGAACGCAATGAAGAATCCTGTATTCTATAGCAGGTCATAAGAGATGCGTATGCTCAGCATGATAAAGAGGTCATTTTCTTTGCTATCGAAGGTAGCAAAGCAGGTATGCTAAGATAAGAGAAAGTGTAGTCAGGCCCCTACCTCTAAATCTTCTCCTTCCATAGCTCGGATCCGGTCTTTGATCTTCACAGGTAAAGGAGCTGACTTGCCGGTGGATCGATCGGTATTCACCATCACCGCTTTCCCTTCAGCGATACAGGTGGAGCTCTCCTCATTGTAAATCGAGTACTGCAAACGAAAACTCGAGCGTTTAATCATGGTAATCTTCGTATAAACTGTAAGTCGATCATAGAAGGAAGCAGAGGCGCGATACTGGCAATCTATTTCGACCACCACTGTATCCTGTTCTATTTTACGGACCTCCTCGTCACTCAATCCAATAGCCTTCCAGTAGGCACACCGCCCACGGTCAAAAAATCGGAGGTAATTCGGATAATACACTACTCCCTGTGCATCGGTATCAGCAAATTCCACCCGAAAAGTGGTGGAAACACGAAAGCCTTGGATGGGAATACTCACACCTTACTGACTCCTTTATTGTACGCTGAGGTGGCTTTATAGGCTGCGGCAGCTTTCATTTCCTGAAAACGTCTATCTTCTTTCCGTTTGACAAAATAACCGGCTAGAAAACCGAGTCCCCAGCCGAGTAACAGGATACCTATACTGATCAGAATCCAGAGTCTCCGTTCCTGCTGTCGAATTTCTTCACGCCGAAGTTGCAGCTCGGTGATAGTCGTCTGCATCTCGTTCATTTTTTGCTGAAAATCCTGTTTTTGCTCCGAAGCAAGAGTGAGATCCCGCGTCAAAGCCTCTATCTTCTGCTGTTGTTGTTGTACAGTCTCCTCCAGCCGTCTGATCTTTGCCGACTCCGGAGGGTCGAGGGTCACGGTACTCTTTGCGATCCATCCGATTTGTCCAGCATCGAGTTTTACCTGATACCAGTCAGTTTCCTCTCCGACCACCTCCAGGGCTGTATCCGCTTTTACCACTTGAATCACGTCAAAATTGAGGCCAGGTCCAGAGCGGATATTTACCGTAGTTCCTGTTACATAGACCTTTCGAATAGGTTCTGCGGTTTCTCCGATTATCCCTCCGAACAACAGGATGAGTACCAAGCAAACGGTTAATCCTTGCATCCTTGTCTCCTCCACTTATACATTTTGCTCAGTGTTCTTCCTCTGCTCAGATTTCCATACGTCCTTCTAAGGATTTGAGTAAGGTGACTTCATCGGCATACTCCAGATCTCCTCCAATCGGTAAGCCACGGGCAAGCCGAGTCACACGGATGTTGAGTGGCTTGATCAGTTTGGAGAGGTACATAGCCGTTGCTTCTCCTTCCAGGTTGGGATTGGTGGCAAGGATGACTTCTTTGACTTCTCCCTCCTGGAGACGAGCGAGTAGTTCCCGGATTTTGAGCTCTTCCGGTCCTATACCTTCGAGAGGCGATAACGCGCCTAAAAGCACATGATACATCCCCCGATATTCGCTAATGCGCTCTATGGCAAAGATATCACTTGGGTCTTCTACCACGCACAGCAGTGAGCGATCTCTCTTGGGATCGGAACAGATAGGGCAAAGCTCTGTTTCGGTAATCGCATTACAGGATGTACAGGAGCGGATTTTGGCCCGGACATCGAGAATAGCTCTGGCCAGCCCCTCTGCCTCTTCTTGGGGAGCACGTAACAGATAAAAAGCCAACCGGTGTGCCGTTTTCTCACCGATACTGGGGAGACGTTTAAGTTCTTCCACAAGGGTCATCAGGGATTTCGGACGATACACGGCTACTCCAGAGTCCTTGAATTAAAAAAGGCCAGGGATCTTGATCCCACCGGTTAACTTGCTCATTTCTTGTCCAACCATTTCCTGGACTTTACGCAGGGCTTCATTCACTCCAGCGACAATAAGATCTTCCAGCATATCTATTTCTTCAGGATTGACAACCGCCGGTTCGATCTTGATCGAGATGATTTCTTGCCGGCCATTCGCCACGACTCGCACCATGCCACCCCCAACCGAAGCTTCTACCTCTTTAGAGGCAAGCTCCTCTTGCATCTCGACAATTTTTTCCTGCATCTTTTGCGCTTGTTTCATCAGATTACCAAAACCTTTAGCCATGGTCTTTCTCCTCTATATCTAAGGCCTCTCCTTCTTCAAAGGGGTTTTCTGAAGCGACTTCCTTTGCTTGTTGATAGGTACGTGTTTCAATAATCCGTCCATCAAAGATCTCCAAGGCATCCCGGAGAATCTCTCGATCAAGAAGAGTACGCTGATTGTCAGTAGATTCCCCATTCTTTGCCGGTCTTTTTTCTTTATCGGGAGTAGAAGAGTCGCGAATTTTTATCTTCTTCCGCTCTCCTAACACCTCCTCTACCACTTCACTGATCAGCTTCAGATTCTCTAAATTCAACACACTTTCCCGAAAGAAAGAATTTTCACTCTGAAATTCTAGCTCGCAAGTGTCTTTGTCGATCCGGAGCAAAGACCCTTCTTGCAGGATGGAGCCCAAAGAAATCCTTCGGCGCCGTACCTCTTGGACAATCTGCGTCCAGATACGTCCCTCTTTGGTCTCGGCTGTTTCTTTTCCGATCGGTTTCGCGCTCTCTTCGGCCACCACTCCTTTTCCATTAGGCTCTGGTTTCATCCTTTCAGCAGGCAGGGAAGAGAGAGGGGACTCCAAAGAGGTCTGTGGGTGCTGATGGGCATTATGCTCTTTTTTTTTGTCCACCAGTCCTAATCTCTTTTCAAATTCAGCTAGACGCCCTAAAATATCTTCCAGGGGTACAAAAGGTTTTAAAGAGGCCATTTTGAGTAAAGTGGTTTCGAGCAGGAAACGTGGATAGGAAGACTCTTTTAATACTCCTTCGATGTTCGAGAGCATGTCAAAAAGGGCATGTAATTCTTCTTCACTCACCCGTTCTCCTTGTTTTTGGAGCTCGGCAATGGTCTCGGCAGGGAGTTCAATCAGTGTAGCCAGGTCTTCGCCAGTTTTCGCTACAAGAAGATTACGGATATATTCCAGCAAACCGCCGCAGAGTTCTTTAGCGTCATGGCCATGCAAAAAAAACTCCTGGACAAGCTGGAGGACCTGCCCGCGTTTCCGCGTCAGGATAGCCTCCATAAATTGATAGAGGAGATCCTGCCCGACAATCCCCAGAATTGAGGCTATATCTTCTACTCGTATACTCTTCCCACAAAATGCTACCAGTTGATCAAAAAGGCTTTGCGCATCTCGCATACTGCCATCAGCACTCTTCGCAATCAGATGCAATCCATCTGCGCTAATCGCTATTCCTTCGTGCTGGGCAATCATTTGGAGCTGGGTAATAATGTCCCGAAGGGCGATGCGGTGGAAGGTAAAGTGCTGACAGCGAGAAACAATAGTATGGGGTACACGCTCCGGTTCCGTGGTGGCAAAGATAAACACCACATGCGCGGGAGGTTCTTCGAGCGTTTTGAGCAAGGCGTTAAACGCTTCTTTGGTCAGCATGTGCACTTCGTCGATAATGTAAACCCGGTATTTTCCACGAGCTGGAGCGTAGCGCACACTTTCCCGTAATTCTCGGATCTCATCGATTCCCCGATTAGATGCGCCATCGATTTCGAGCACATCGATAGCGGAGCCCGCGTTGATCTCCTGACAAAGTGAACACTGATTACAGGGGAGAGGGGTAGGACCTTTTTCGCAATTGAGTGCTTTGGCCAGGATGCGGGCCATGGTCGTTTTCCCTACCCCACGAGGGCCGGAAAAAAGATAGGCGTGAGCGATACGCCCTTGCTTGAGGGCATTTTCAAGAGTATGGCTGATATGCTGCTGTCCAACGACCTCGGCAAAGGTTTGGGGGCGCCATTTTCTCGCCGTTACCATGTAGGCCATGCGGTTTCCCTGACTGTTCCTTCAGTGTGGGCCATGCACCTGCCATTGACCGGTGTTCCCCAGCGTTACTTGAGCAGAAAGCTCAAACCAGGACCCCTTACGGCACACAGAATACATTGCTTACCGCTGCTTCCTTCCGGACCTGACGGGGTTCACAACTTTCCGTTGCGTAAGACCCAATTCTCAACACCCTCCACTCAAGGCAGACCTGGAGTCCACTGCAGCCGCTGGCCAGGAATTCAGCCCCGCTATAGCGGGTTGCGGGTTACAGGGCACCGCTACCTCCCCACCTAGCATGGCCCGTTTTCCTCACACTCACCATGCGGAATAAGCAATGAACTGCTAAACACTACCTGGAAGAATAGGTCTGGCGGAGAGGGTGGGATTCGAACCCACGGTGCCCTTTTGGAGCACACGCGCTCTCCAGGCGCGCCCCTTCGACCGCTTGGGTACCTCTCCGTTGTTTATTTTCTACCATCAATAAGGAATGAACACCAAACAAACTCTCTCATTCTTGCGTCCCTTTGAGAAAACGGAACGTACTGCTGGTACATCGTTTACTGTTTCTGGGGGATTCCTCCTGGCGGAGAGGGTGGGATTCGAACCCACGGTACGGTTGCCCGTACAACGGTTTTCGAGACCGCCCTATTCGACCTCTCTAGCACCTCTCCTTCCCCTTACCCCTCTTTGTACCAAAAAACTGACGCGCCCAAGAGGATTCGAACCTCTGACCTCTTCCTCCGCAGGGAAGCGCTCTATCCAGCTGAGCTATGGGCGCACATTATAAACCATTTCTCTCGATTCTCTACCTGAGCATACACATGCTGGCGGAGAGGGTGGGATTCGAACCCACGGTACGGTTGCCCGTACAACGGCTTAGCAGGCCGCCCTATTCGACCTCTCTAGCACCTCTCCTTTTTGCATTGTTGTGTATTGTTCCTCAAAGAACATACAGGCAACACCTGCTCCTGGTCAGAAAAAAATATTGATCGATTCCGGCAACGGAGGGCGAGGGATTCGAACCCCCAAGGGTGGATACCCAGCGGTTTTCAAGACCGCCGCCTTACCATTCGGTCCAGCCCTCCACAGTCCCCCAAAATCAACCAGCTACGTCCCTTTTCTCTCTTGGACCAATCAGGTGATATGTTACCATTACCCGTCCTCTGAGTCAACCTCTTTTTCCTGGCCATTGGTCGCAAAAACTTCCGAGCTTTCTTCCTCTTCTACAATCCGGGCTACACTTACCACCTTATCTTCCCCGTCCATGCTAATTAAACGTACACCCTGCGTATTCCGTCCAATCAACGGAATTTCACCAACTCGCAACCGGATAAGCTGACCGTTGGAAGTGAGGAGCATCAGTTCATCCGAATCGGACACCGATTTGACCCCGACCACAGCTCCGTTCCGCTCGCTAGTCTTAATATTAATTACCCCTTGACCTCCACGACCTTGCAGAGGATACTCGGAGAGTGCAGTCTGTTTGCCATAACCATTTTCGGTTACAGTCAGTATATTAGCTCCGGGGTTTACTACCTCCATGCCAATGACCCGATCTCCTTTCCTTAACCGAATACCGATCACTCCGCGGGCATTTCTTCCCATTGGACGGACATCCTCTTCGGAAAACTGAATAGCCTGCCCTTCCGCTGTACTGAGAAAAATATGTTGATCTCCGGTCGTCAGGCTCACCGAAATGAGTTGATCACCCTCATCCAGCGTAATTGCCCGGATACCTCCTGTCCGTAAATTGGCATACGCACTGAGGAGTGTTTTCTTGATAATTCCGAATTGTGTAGCCATTACCAGATACTTTTTATCTTCTTCTCCCTCCTCTACGGCCACAAAGGCTGTGAGTTTCTCATCCGGTCCGAGCTGCAGTAAATTGACCACTGCCTTGCCTCGTGCGGTATTCCTTCCTTCCGGAATTTCATGCACTTTGAGAGCATGGACTTTTCCGATATTGCTAAAGAAAAGGAGATAGGAATGGGTAGAAGCCACAAAGAGATGCTCGACAAAATCTTCATCACGGGTGGCGATGGCGCGTACACCTTTCCCTCCCCGGTGTTGACTACGATAGAGGCGTGCGGGACTCCGTTTGATGTATCCCGAATGGGTAATAGCAACCACCATTTCTTCTTCTGGAATCAGATCCTCTGGTTCAATCTCTTGGACCTCTCCTACGATATCTGTTAGACGCTCATCGCCATACTTTTCTCGAATTTCCCGTAATTCTTCCTTGATGATCGCTTTGATGCGTTCTTCGCTGGCCAGGATCTCCCGTAAGTCACGGATCTGGTTCTCTACCTCGGCGAACTCTTCGAGAATTTTCTCCCGCTCTAAACCGGTTAAGCGTTGTAGACGCATATCCAGGATTGCCTGAGCCTGCACTGGGCTGAGGGGTTGTGATCCCGTTTCCCCAACCGTAAGGGCTGAGATGAGAGCTTCTCGAGCACTCTGTGGTGAAGGAGCAGCACGCAAGATATCGATCACTTGATCTAAATGCGCAATGGCCGTTTTGAGTCCTTCCAGCATATGGAGTCGTTCCTGAGCTTTTCGAAGTCGGAAGCGGGTGCGCCGAACGACAACCTCCCGTCGATGATCTAGAAAGTGGGTCAGCATTTCTTTAAGCGATAATATTTGTGGCTGGTTCTCTACCAGTGCCAGCATAATAATGCCAAAGGTCACCTGCATCTGGGTATGCTTATAAAGCTGATTCAGGATGACCTGCGCATTCTCATTCCGCTTGAGTTCAATCACAATCCGCATGCCATTCCGATCAGACTCATCCCGCAGGTCGGCAATGCCCTCAATGACCCGGTCTCGAACCAGGTCGGCAATTTGTTCTACCAGTCGAGCCTTATTCACCTGATAAGGGAGCTCCACCACCACAATACGTTCTCGATCGGTACGCTTCGATTCCTCCAGGACCGTCCGAGCACGGAGCTGGATCTGCCCCCGACCGGTTGTATAAGCATCACGGATCCCTTTTTCTCCATAGATAAAACCTGCTGTTGGAAAATCTGGACCGGGAATAAGGTGCAGGAGTTCCTCTACACCCATCTCCGGATGATCCAGAAGCATTACCAAAGCATCGACCACTTCTCGGAGATTGTGGGGTGGAATATTGGTGGCCATCCCCACTGCAATCCCCGAGGAGCCATTGATCAGGAGATTAGGAATCAGGGAAGGGAGCACCACTGGCTCTTTCCGTGTCCCATCATAGTTTGGGACAAAATCGACCGTTTCCTCTTCAATATCCCGAAGCATCTCTTCAGCAATACGGGTCATCCGGGCTTCGGTATAGCGCATAGCTGCCGGTGGGTCACCATCAATCGAGCCAAAATTTCCCTGGCCATCTACAAGGGGATAACGGAGGGAAAAAGGCTGCGCCATACGTACCAGTGACGGATAGACCACCGCTTCCCCATGCGGATGGTAGTTTCCACTCACATCCCCGGCGATCTTCGCACACTTACGATAGGGGCGATTTTGCGTCAGGTTCAGGTCATGCATAGTGACCAGAATCCGTCGATGCACCGGTTTGAGTCCATCACGGACATCAGGGAGGGCCCGACTAATGATCACGGACATGGCATAATCCAAAAACGCCGTTTTCATCTCCGTTTCGATCGTTACTGGAATTTCACGCGGCATCTCACGCTCTACAGTGGCCATAACCTTCTCTTTTACTCCTTAAACCTCTCTACAAAAGTCTATAGAAGAACTCATAGCGGCTAAGTCTCACCATATCATTCAGAGTCCTTCGCTTCACTCAAGGAATCGAACGGACTTTCCTCCGTTTCACTCCGGGATGACAAATGGACTTCCCTCCGTTTCACTCCGGGATAAACTTCGCGAAGAATCTCGTAGCTAAAGGTAGGGTGGGCTCAGCCCACCCTACAGGCTGCCCTGCACCTCGCTTCAGGATGACACGGCAAGTGATGCGCATTAAGAGTTCGAATACTAAAATGCATCATATTATACCAGAATTTACCACCAGATGCACAGAAATGTCTGCAAAGCATCAGGTCGATTTATGCATCTACTTGATAGCGGGCGATGGTTTTTTCATTCAACTCAATCCCCAGACCCGGTCTGTCTGGAAGAGAAAACCAGCCCCGATTGATAGGAAGAGGATCAAGGAGTAACTCTTCCCGCAGCGGGTTAGGATTCTGGTCATATTCAATCAGTACTTCATGCGGTAACGAGGCAGCAAAATGCAAGGTAGCCATCAGGGTAACCGCTGAAGAGAAGGCATGTGGAAAGCACGGAATATGATGGGCGGCGGCCAGGGCGGCAATCTTTCGGCATTCACTGATCCCTCCTGCTCTGGTCACACTCGGTTGCACAATATCTACTGCCTGGTTTATGATGAGATCTCGAAATCCATACAGTCCCGTCTCCGTTTCATAACCCGCGATCGGTATACCCAGCGCCCTGGCTACTTCTGCACTCCCTTGCACGTCATCGGTGAGTACCGGCTCCTCTAACCAATAGGGACGAAAACGGGCTATCTCTTTGCCCATGGTGATCGCCATAGCGGGACTCCAGGCGCAGTTTGCATCGACCATCAGGAGTGCATCGTTTCCAATAACCTTCCGTACCGCCTCGATCCGGGTGATATCTTCTTCGGGAGTCACCACTGTATCTTTATAGTCGGGTAAGTTTTCCCGTTGATTGGATAGAGTATACAGGTTACGGCCGATTTTCATCTTAAAGGCTGTATAGCCCTGGCCCACATAGTTTTCCATTTCCGTAACCAGTTCCTGTACCCCTTTCCCTCGCTGATAAAACCCTCCACTAGCATAAGCCTGAATAGTATTCCGATAGGCTCCGAGAAGCTTATACACTGGGGTCTGAGTAGCTTTGCCGATAAGGTCCCAGAGTGCAATATCGACTCCACTCAGAGCATGCATAACTAGGCCACGACGTCCGTGACTTCGGGTACGCATAAAAGCTTCTTGCCAGATTTTTTCTATAAAAAAGGGATCAGCGCCGAGCAATAGAGGACGCAGTTCCCTCTCCAGGACAACCTTGGTGCTGATGATAGGACCTCCAGCAGTGGAAGCTTCTCCAATTCCAGTAAGACCAGTGTCCGTTTCAATGAGAACCAGTAACAGGTCTCGACTTTTGACCATACCTCCTGCACTCATAATCGGATTCTCATACCCATACGAAAGCGCAATAGTGCGTACATCGGTAATTTTCATAAGAACCACTACCTCCACACTATGATTTGATAAGGTTTTCTCCAGCCATGTTCGTCGGTTGTTGTAGCAAAGAGAAAGGTGTTCTGTCAATAAAATTCCCTTTCCGCTCCGCTTGACCTGAACAAGGTCGGACTATATTTACTCTCTTTTCTCCGGTATACCCTCGTAGCGAGGAATCAAAAAAAGCTTGACAGTTTATGGGTACAACCAGTATATAATGAGCTCATGGTAGATATTTTCCTTTTGTTGTCCTGACTCCGGAGCAAGGCGGAGGGAAGGTTTTTGTCCTTCCTGAGTATTGGTTCGGATAAATGCTGCGAAAGATCGCGTATGTCTTATTCTGAAAACAGTAGCAGTAGGGTGGGCAGAGCCCCTTAGGCGCGAACTTACGGTTCTTTTCCAAGGAAATCATGATCATGCGACCTTCTGTTGTTCCCAGGCCTGGCGGGGGGTTCGGCCGGCGAGCCAGGCCCGGACGACGGTGTCTTGATGCGCCCGACGACGCGGACTCAACACCAGGAATCGGCGTAGACGGGGCAAGCAGGCGCGCAACCGGGCCGCCGACCAGGTGCCGTGCACCTGCGGCCGCACCGTATCCAGGCAGCCCCCCACCAGCAGCCACCTGCTGCCGCACCTGGGACACCCCAGGGGCGCCGGGTCTCAGGGCAGCAGCGTGCGGAGCACCGTCGCCGTCGCTTCCTGCAGGGCCCAGGCCACTAGCAGGGCGCGCACGGTGGCTTCCACACTGGCGGGGTGCTGACTCCGAATCTGCGCGAGACGCAGGAGCTGCTTCATCCGTTTGCAGACGAATTCGACTTGCCACCGCGCCCGGTAGACCCGCACCCCGTCGGCCTGCCGGCTGACAGCGGTGGCCACCGGGCTCCGGTCGCCAGAGCCAGTGTCTTCCCCGCCGATGGCCCCGGGCTGGAGGGCGAGGGGGCCAGCCGTTCGCCGCCCTGCCGGTCGGTCCCGTGTACTTGGGCCATCCGGCCGGCCGTGCAGTCATACGCCAGGTGGACACGCCAATCGTCCCCGGTGCCCCCCGGCTGGCCTAAGTGGGTGGCGTCGACCAGCAGGAGGCATCCCCGGGCGGACGGCTGAGCGGGGGCTTCCCGCGCTGGATCCGCCACGAGGGCCCCCAACCCCCAGAGCCACCAGGCATTCGAGCGGCGCAGCCGCTTGCGCCAGGCCGCTTCGGACAGATCGGCGAGCCCAAGGAGCACGGCCCACGCCCCGAGCCGACGCAGCGACAGGGCGCCCAGAACAGAAGCGAGCAGGGCCCGGCGGGAGTCCGTTGGCGTAGCGAGGCCGCGGACCCGCTGGCAGGCGTGATATTTCCGCGTCTGCTCGGCGAGGGTGGCCGGTAAGCGTGGCACCCCCTCGGTGGCCCAGGGATCGCCACCGAGGGATGAGCGTGGCAGGAGATTCGTGAGGTCAGTATCATGGATCGGTACGGGCATGGTCTCCTCCTGTGATACGGTGAAAGACAAGAGCAATATCTCACTATACCAGAGGAATGCCCCGCTCGTCTCGACCTGTCATTTCCATAAATTATGGGCTTAAGTTCGCGCTTATGGGCCCTGCCCACCCTACCTCCTTATAAGGTATAAGGGATACTGAACATAACCTCAGAAAGTAGAGGAAAGAGAAAGTGTCTAAAGCGATGAAAATTACGGTAATCAAGGAAACATTTCCGAACGAGTGGGTGGCGACTGAAGTGACAAAGGTGGACAAGAGTGATGTACCTTCAGCAGGGGTTGTTATTACCCATAGTCCCGATAAAAACATGGTCTATCAGACCGTGAAGGTACATTTGGCGTAGTATCCAAAGGTCAGGATTTTCCTGTTCTTCACCGGTGACCCTATACCGGAGGATGTGGAGGTGGCGCTTGCCCTCTGCTAGCCGGATCAGGGGCCGCTTGGCCCATGGTGCGGTGTTGCTAGTTCCGGTCAGGGTTCAGGGTCAAGATTTTGAATTCCTGGTTGATACTGGTTCAGCGTACACTGCGTTGAGTAAAGATTTAGCCGCCCTGTTAAGCATCGAGACCGATCCCCATAGAATGGTCACGATTGCCCCAGCTCACGGTAAGAGTAGCAGGGTTCCTATGATCATTATAGCCGAGCCGAGTATCGGGGGAGTTCGGATGACCAATGTAGAAGCTGTTGTGTTGGAGTTTCCTCAGAACTAAGACTTGATGGATTGCTAGGGATGAATGTGCTGAAGCAGTTTCGGATTACCATCGAGGTTGACACAGAGACATTGGTGCTCCGTCCGATAAGAAGCCCCTCTCCTTGACGAATATGAGAGGAAATTGCTTAGAAACTTACATGTAGGGCGGGTTCTGCACATCTTTCTATGTTCAGACCGCATTTTATAGTTGGAAGAAAAGCGACGAGAGGTTTATCACTGCGCTTGACTGAATGTGGTGGGCTCAGTTCACCCTACTATGCTGCTTGAAACCTATGTCTCTTTTTAGAGAAGTTGGAACTGTGCCAGCCTGATCTAGAGCGATGCGAAGATTATCGAAGGAGGGTATCCATTTGTGTGCGACGCCTGCCGGTTATAGGGTTGCCACGAGCTGTACCTACCAGGTTTGGTCAAGGAGGGATAAAAAGACTAGGAGATGATCCAAAGGACTCTCTCGAGAGATTCAGAAACTTGAGTGACTCTCTTAGAGGTTTACAAGCGTCGATAGTAGAGTGCTCACCTTCTTAATTGCGGTTTACCGATGAACAAAGTGTATACTCGGTGACCATAGCATGCCTTGATATAGGTGGTGGGCACAGCCCATAATCGCGAACTGAACTTCAGAATGTCATTTTGCGGTTTACTTACGATGCGTTTTATTTTAGATTACTCTTGTAGTTTTCATTCGTCTGATAGATCATACCATTGCCCATGGGGAGTAGAAGCATGACCGAGATGCCGAAGGCGAAATCAACCATCAGCCAAACAAAGCGGGCAGTAATCGACTGCGATATCCATAATGAGCTTCCTTCCTTACAAGCCCTTCTTCCCTATCTGCCGGATTATTGGTGTGACTACCTTAATACGTCTGATTTCAAGGGGCCTGATGCAAATGATTATCCTCCAGGTGCCCCCACTTCAGTCCGACCGGGCAGCAAACCGGCGTCTGGAGGGCCACCAGGTTCGGATTTGGCCTTGATGCGTGAACAGGTTCTGGATGCCTGGGGAACAGAATATGGCATCCTCACCTGCGGCTACCGTGTGCAAAGCATCCATAATGAAGATTGTGCAGAAGCCATTGCACGGGCTTTGAATGATTGGCAAATCGATCAATGGTTGAATGTAGAACCTCGCTTGCGTGCGTCGTTAGTAGTGCCCAGTCAAAATCCAGTGCTGGCAGCCCAAGAAATTGATCGTCTAGGGGATCACCCAGGCTTTGTTCAGGTGATGTTGCCGGTGCGTTCACAAGCCCCCTATGGCAATAGGCGTTATGATCCGATCTACGAGGCAGCGGTTCGTCATAACCTGGTAATTGGGATCCATTATGGGGGAGCCTCTGGGCTTCCTCCCACCCCGTCAGGCTGGCCCTCAACCTATCTGGAAGAGTATGCCGGTGCCGCGCAGATCTTTCAGGCGCAGGTGCTCAGCCTGGTTGCTGAAGGGACTTTTGATCGTTTCCCGGATTTGCGGGTTGCGCTCATCGAAGGAGGATTTACCTGGATGCCCTCGTTGATGTGGCGCCTGAACAAAGAATGGAAGGGTTTACGACGTGAAGTCCCGTGGGTCAAGCGCCTCCCCTCTGAATATATCCACGAACATATCCGACTGACTATCCAGCCGGTTGATGCGCCTCCAGATCCTCACCATCTCCTGCAGATTATCGAACAGCTTGATTCAGAAGACTTCTTGATGTTTTCCACGGATTATCCCCATTGGCACTTTGATACACCGGAGGAGGCTCTTCCCGTAACCCTACCAGAGGGGCTTACCCGGAAAATTATGTCGGAGAATGCTCGCGCATTTTATCGGCTCTAAAGGCTGGGAAATGGAGATTGTCATTTCACATGTTATCAATAAGGAGAAAAAGATGGGTCCAACTGCCACGGTAACCAAAAGGGAAAAAACTCGTCCTCGGAAGAAAGTAGCCGTTATCGATTGTGATATCCACAACATTCCTCGATCAGATCAGAACTTGTATAAATATTTGCCCGAGCGCTGGCGGCGGTATCATCAGATGATCGGTTTGCGTGGTCATTATGGCTCGTATTATCCCCGAGCGGTGCGTAATGCTGCTCGACTGGATTCCTGGCCTCCATCCGGCTCTCCCCCTGGTTCCGATCTGGCGTTTATGCGAGAACAGCTCCTCGATGAGTGGGAGATGGATTACGGGATTCTGAACTGTCTTTTCCCGGCCGGAGGACAGGTCAATCTCGAATATGGAGCAGCCCTGGCCACGGCTATTAATGACTGGCAAATAGCCGAATGGACCGACTTAGAGCCTCGACTGCGCGCTTCTATCCTTCTCCCTTACGAGGATGGGGATTTAGCTGCCGCTGAGATTCATCGCTGCGCTGGTCAGCCTGGCTTTGTCCAGATCCTGTTGACAGCCCGTACCAGCGAGCCTTTAGGACGACGCAAATACTGGAAGATCTATGAAGCGGCTGTGCAGCATGACCTGCCTATTGGTATTCATTTTGGTGGAGTAGGGGGAGGGCCGATTACCGGTGCTGGGTGGCCTTCGCACTACATCGAAGATCATTGTGGCATGCCTCAGACTTTTCAGGCGCAGATCATCAGTATGGTGTGCGAGGGAATCTTCGAGCGTTTCCCGACTCTCAAAATCGTGATCATTGAAGGTGGTTTTGCCTGGGTTCCACCGATGCAGTGGCGATTGGATCGGGCCTGGGAAAAACTCCGGGAAGAAGTACCCTATCTCAAGAGGCCTCCTTCTGAATATATTGATAAACATTTCTGGTTTACCACGCAACCGATGGAAGAACCACTAAACCCGAAATATTTTCTTCAGCTTCTGGATCAATTTGATGGGTACAACAAACTGATGTTTGCAACGGATTATCCCCATTGGGACTTTGATGCTCCTGACCAGGCTATTCCGGTTGATCTCCCCCTCGAACAGAAACGGAAAATTATGGCCGAAAATGCCCGGGCACTTTACCGACTCTAGGAGGAGAAGAATGGCGAAATATGTCGTGGCTACTGTAGGAGAGATTCCTCCTGGTGGGCGGAAGGTTGTCGAGATAGCCGGACGCTCTATTGGCGTCTTTAACATTGCCGGAGAATTTTTTGCGATTCGAAATAGTTGCCCCCATCAAGGAGGACCGCTCTGTAAAGGGATGGTGTCTGGATTCCTTCTGGCCACGGTTCCTGGACAATACACCTATCTCCGGAAGGGGGAAATTATCCGTTGTCCCTGGCATGGATGGGAGTTTGATATTAAAACAGGGCAGTCCTGGTACGATCCAGCCCGGACACGGGTGCGACGGTATAAGGTGACTGTCCAGCCCGGAACGGCTCTCCAAAGAGGGGAGGAAGAAACCCCTATGCCCTCTCTGGAGAAGGGGCCCTATGTTGCCGAAACATATCCGGTGTCTGTCGAGCAACAATATGTTGTGGTAGAAATTGGTCGAAGCTGACAAGTATTGCTATTACTTCTTTGTCCTCCTGAATGTAGTGAAGGATCGGTTATAACCTGTTCTAACAATGAGATTCTTCACCGAGTTTATTCTTTTGTCCCACTCAGGAAAACCCTGAGTGAAACGAATGGTTCAGCCGGACATTTTGGGGTTTACTTACTAGAACACTGGTCAAGTATTATCCCTTTCCCGGAGGACGAACGGACAACCCTTCGCTCTGCTCCGGGGAGCGCAGCGAAGGGTTGTCCGCTTGACTCTCTCAGGTGGGGGAAGGTTGGGAGGGATCCAGGACAACCGTCGAGAACCGTGCCTAGCTGCACCCCCACCCTTCCCTCCCCCATCGAGGGTTCAGGGGCGGACACCTTCCCCTTCTCCCCTGGTGGGAGAAGGCTGGGATGAGGGGGGAAAAGAGTGCTTTTTATCCCCCCACCTTGATCCTCCCCCACCAAGGGGGAGAAAAATGACGGTGTCCCTCCGTGCTGGAGGGAGAAGCGCATGCTTTACTGCGTTATCCTGTCCGCTCTTGAACCTATCGAGGGGGAGGGAGGCTGTCTGTGTCGGCTCTCCAAGCGATTACTTGACCGACGTTCTAGAAGTTCGGAGGAGAAAAGGTTTATCTCTTCTTGGGGCAGGGACGATAATTGCATCGTCCCTCTTCTGTGTACCCCATACTCCAGGGGTATTCTCACCAGGTTTTCCGGCGTAAATCTGCTGAAAGGAAGTGAGGAGAGCATGATGAGTAAACAACAACGACGTGACCGACTCATCTTTCTTATGCCCAGTATGGTGGTATTGGGAGTAACTCTCTTCTATCCGCTGTTTTATAGTCTCAAACTCAGTTTTTATAAATATTATCTCCCCGTCCCCAGACAGACCTTTTTGGGGTTACAGAACTATCTCTACATCTTACGGGATAGCACCTTTTGGGAATCGTTATGGATTACCCTCAAGTTTACCTCTGCAGCAGTCTCTATAGAATTTCTTTTGGGAGTAGCCATCGCCCTCCTGCTGGATTCGCGCATCCCTTGTCGTAAGTTCGTCAACACCGTGGTGTTGCTTCCTATGACCATTACGCCAGCAGTAGGGGGGCTGTTGATGCGCTGGATGTTTGAGAGCAACTGGGGTCTGGTCAACTACTTCCTCTCCCTGGCTGGTATCCAGGGACCAGGCTGGACTGGTGATCCACAATGGGCCCTCTGGTCTATTATTCTGGCTGATACGTGGCAATACACCCCCTTCGTAGTCCTGGTGATTTATGCAGGTCTCCAAAGCATTCCGCAAGAGCCCATAGAGGCAGCTATGGTAGATGGAGCTTCCCGGATACAGACCCTTTTTCTGGTAATTCTGCCCATCTTACGCCCTCTCATCCTCTTTGTGCTCATCATTCGTTCAATGGATGCTTTTCGGATGTTTGACCAGGTGTTTGTGATGACCGGTGGTGGACCGGGTACGGCCACCCAGACTATCACCTTCTATAACTATGTCATGGCTTTCCGGATGCTCCGTATTGGTCGTGCTTCTGCTTTAGGGGTGATTACGCTCCTCATCCTCTCTGTAATTATTGGGTTCTGGATTTATCTCATCTATCACAAGGAAAAAGGAGAATGGTAAAAACGACTTCACCGCTAACAGCCCTGCAAACGATCATGGCCCGAGGGTTGCTCTACCTTGCCCTACTTCTGGTGATAGCGGTCTCATTGTTTCCAATCTATTTTGCGGTCACTACCTCACTCAAACAGACCAAAGATGCGTTTTCCATGCCCCCAACCTGGCTCTTTACTCCTACACTTGAGCATCATTATTACATCTGGACGGAGACCCCTTTCTTTCGTTATTTCATCAACACCATGATCATTACCACCGGCACCGTCTTGCTTTCTATTCCGTTAGGCTGTATGGCTGCCTATTATTTAGCGCGTTATCGGAGTCTGCCTATCCAAATTTTGTTGTTTACCTTACTCGCTGTGCGGATGTTTCCCCGTGTTCTTTTGATTATTCCCTTTTTCCTCCTCGCACGTGAGACCGGGCTTTATGATACCCACATTATCATTATCCTGATTATCGTCGCTTTTAATCAACCCTTTGCTATCTGGTTGATGCGGGGATTCTTCCTGGATATTCCTCGTGAGCTCAGCGAGGCGGCTATGATTGATGGCTGCAGCTCTTTTGGTGCCTTTGTGCGTGTGATTCTTCCTGTAGTACGTCCGGGAATCTTTACGGCAGCTCTCTTTACTTTCTTGTTTGCCTATAACGAATTCTTCTATTGTCTCATTTTGACCGGGAGTTATGCCAAGCCCCTCTCCGTAGCCATTGCCCAGTATGGAGCGGAGAAGATCGAATACTGGTCCTGGTCAGCAGCGGGAGCGGTGGGTATCCTTGCTCCCATCGTACTCTTTATCAGCATTATGCAACGTCATCTTATCAAAGGGCTGACCTTTGGAACGATTAAGGGATAGCATCTTCTCCTGATACTCTTTAGAGGGATCTTTATATGGATTTCGGGATTCTGATTCGTCCTGGTCATTATTCTTTATCACATACCCGGGCGCTCCTTCGAACAGCAGAAAGAGCCGGTTTTTGTTATGTGTGGTTTGCGGACTCCCATCTCATCTGGCAAGAAGTAACCCCCTATCTCAGCCTCGCTGCTTTGGAAAGCCCCTCCTTACGCTTTGGTCCGTTAGTGACCAATCCTGTCACCCGGCATCCTACTGTGGTGGCAAGTAGCCTGGCCACCTTAAATGAGTTATCCGATGGCCGGGCTATCCTGGGGCTCGGACGGGGGGACAGTGCTGTACGCACACTGGGTCTGTCCCCGATGCGTGTCACTGAGTTTCGCACGGTCAGTTTGCAGATGCGAGCCCTCTGTCGTGGAGAAACGGTTGATTTTCATGGTACACCGGTATGTTTTCCCTGGCTCACCCGACCGGTTCCTCTGTTCATCGCTGCATATGGTCCAAAGGTGCTTCGACTCGCCGGAGAGATTGCAGATGGAGTGATCTTACAAATTGCCGAACCTGAAGTGATCAGATGGGCCTTGCAATATCTCCGTCAAGGGGCCATTCAAGCGGAACGAGAGATCGGCCCAGATGAGATCATCGTTGCTGCTCCTTCTTATATTTCGGATGACCCTGCTCATGCTTTAGCGCGAGTGCGGGCCTATCCAGCAGTCGTATCGAATCATATACGCGATCTGTTGCGACAGTATCCAGCCTCTTCCTTACCTTCCACTCTGCTCCAGGATATCGAAGTTATTCAGAATTATGATTACCAGCATCATGGTCAACCCGATGCACCCTATGCTCAGGCAGTGAGTTACCAGTTGGCCGCACGTTTTACCATCATTGGTACAGTCACAGATTGCCAGACCAAGATTGCTCAGCTAGCCGCTTGTGGAGTTACCCAGATCTGCCTCTATCTGAATGTGGTCGAAGAAGAAGCCCAACTCGATTTCCTGACTACGTATGGACGAGAGATCATTCCGGGTTTTGCCTCTTGACCAGATGAAGGGGATACTGGTTCCTGGTCGCCATAAAACTTTAAAAAAAATGATTCAGGCTGAGGCATTGACAGAACAGGATATCTATGATACTGTCCGGTCTACGCTTGGAACAGAGGTGAGGCTGTGACGATAGAAAAGCTATGTTGGTGGGCCGAGCCCACCCTACCTTTAGCTAAAGATTGAACCATGGGGGATACTTTTTTGTGACGAACTGGACTTAGCCTCATCACCGGCAAAGTTGTTGCCTGCAGCATAGAAGAGGAAGGAGGCAAGATCATGGTTAAAGGGGCAATGGTACAATTCAGCGGGCATGTAGAGAAAGAGGAGAATCTCAAGAAGATCCTTCATTATTCTGCCGAAGCGGCTCGAAACGGGGCAAAAATAATTTGCCATCAGGAGCTTTCCACTACTATCTACTTTTGTTTTGAGGAAGACTACAAACATTATGCACTGGCAGAAACCATTCCTGGTCCGAGTACCGAACGGGTTGGTGAGCTTGCCAGGCAAGCGGGGGTGATGATCATTCTTCCGCTCTACGAAAAGGTGATTAAAGGGGAATGCTACAATTCAGCCGCCCTTATCGGTCCCAACGGAAAAGTAATCGGAAAATACCAGAAAAACAGTATCCCTTTGGTCAAGACAACTGATGGTCCGCTCGGAAATGAAAAATTCTATTTTCGTCCTGGTAGACAGGGTTTTCCTGTTTTTGACACCCCTTTTGGCCTGCGGATCGGTATCTTAATCTGCTATGATCGGCATTTTCCAGAAGCTTTTCGAGTGCTCGCTCTTCAGGGGGCAGACCTGATCTTTGTGCCTACCGCCACTTATCGGCCTACTTTCCGAGAGATGTGGGAAGTGGAGCTGAGAGGGCATGCTTTTACCAATGTCCTCTATATAGGGGGAGTAAATCGAGTAGGGCAAGATGTGGGGGGAGCACCAGAGCGTCACTATTTTGGGAGTAGCCTGTTTATTGATCCAACCGGTACAGTGATCAGTCGGGCGAGTGACTGTGAAGACCAGGTCATCTATGCAGAGATCGACGGAGAGCGTATTGAAGATCTTCGTAATCGATTGGGGTTTTATCGGGATCGAAGACCAGATATTTACGGTGTACTCTGTCAATAAGGAGGAAAAGGTATGGTGCAAAGAGTAACGCGTAGAGGATTTTTTTTCCAGACCCTGGGAGTCATTGGAGGTACATGGGTTACAGGAGATTTGTTGACTCTACTAGCAGAAGCCGCTCCCCAAAAACAGGTCTTACGGGTAGCCGTAGATACGGATTTCGAGTCACTGCGTCCCGATATCTGGGCGGGTGATACAAATTACATGTTAAAGCGCCTCATCTATACTACCCCTATCCTCTGGGGTACCAGACAAATGGCCGATGGATCCCTGATTTATGATCCAGACAAGATCGAATTACTCCTGGCTACCGATTATAAAGTTTCGGCTGACCGTCAGGTCATCGAGTTTACTTTGCGGAAAGATGCAAAATTTGCCAATGGTGATCCTATCAACGCTCATACTATCCAGGAATCTTATGCCTGGCATATTAATAACGGCGGACCTGGATCTGGACAACTCAAGGTCAATGGCTTGCCGAGTGCTGACCGCATCGAAGCGGTAGATGATTTTACTGTGCGCCTCAATCTGGATCGTCCAGTGGCCTGGGGATTGATCGGGAATGCTTTGCTGATCAGTTGTAGCATTGTGCATGCAAAAGAAATCATGAAACACGCTACTGCTGAGGATAAGTTTGGGACAAAATGGTTAGAGACGAAAACGGTAGAGTCTGGCCCCTTTGTTATCGAAAACTGGCAAAAGGGGTCGATGATGACCCTGGTTCCGAACCCGCACTTTTTCCAGCGTCCGAAACTGGAACGGATTATCTTACAAATAGTCCCTGATCCTTCTACGCGACGGATTGTTTTAGAGAAAGGTGATGTCGATTTTGCAACCGAGATTGCCACAAAAGATATACCCGATTTGCAAAAAGTGTCTGGTGTCAAAGTCCTCTCCTACCCAAGTACCCGGGGATGGTGGTTAGGGATGACCTGGCGCAAGGAGCCTTTCAACGATATCCATGTACGGCGAGCTATTGCCTGGGCTGTACCATACGAAACCATCATGCAAGTCGTGACGCATGGGCTGGCCGAACGACTGCGGAGCTGTGTCCCTAACAACACCAGTGGATATGTTGGAGATCTCTGGCCTTATGAAACAGATTTGGAAAAGGCTCGAGAGGAGTTAGCCAAATCGAAAGCTCCCAACGGTTTTTCGGTCAATGTGCCAGTGTATGCCGGAAATCCTTTTGACGAAGAATCGGCAGTTATTATTAAAGAGAGCTTAGCGCAGATTGGTATCAAAATGAATCTACAAAAGATGCCCACTGGACAGAAAAACTCTCTCCTTATCAAAAAACAAGTGGATATGGCCGTCTATACCTGGCGCCCCTGGGTGACCGATGCCGGGTATTTTATTTACTGGAACTGGTTGCCGGATAGCTTTAGTAATTACTGGAGCTATAAGCACGAAGAAGCACAAGCGCTTGGAAATGAGTCGATTACGATGGAAATAGGTTCTCCGGAACGCAACGCGAAATTGCGTCGGTTTCAGGAAATCGTCAATGGTGACATTGGGGTAATCCCTCTTTTTACCCAATTTGATAATGTTACCATGCGCGCACAGGTACAGGGATATGTCTATTATCCAGATAAAGCGCATTTTCTCTCCAAGCTGAGTCTGGCGTAGTGCTTTGTATCACCTGACGGTGGGAGTTTCCTGAAGTCTAGTGTTCTATTACGTGAGTTCTGACGAGTGGTCATTCTGAGCGTAGCGAAGAATCTCTTCCCAGCCTTGGTGAGACTCTTCACTTTTCACTCAGGAGGCAAATGGCAAATGGAATTGAGGAATAGGGATATCCTGGGAGTCGAATGGATAACCCTCCGCTGCGGGAGCCCAGGCCTCTGGCCGGCAGCGGGCGAGACGCCTGTGCTCCCAGCGTAAGTGCTTTACCAAAAAGGTTTCCTGAAAATGCGCTAGGATATTTTTTGGGGGAGGTAGATTGAGAGGCTGGCTATGGGATTGTTTGGCTATGTGGCTCGGCGGCTGTTTGTTATGATACCTACGTTGCTGGGAGCGAGTTTGATCATGTTTCTCCTCACTATTCTGATCCCTGGCGATCCGGCCCTGCTCCGTCTTGGCGCCTTTGCTACAGAAGAGCAACTCCGCAATATGCGGGAAGAGATGGGTCTCAATAAACCACCTCATGAGCGCTATATTATTTATCTCTGGGGATTATTGCGGGGCGATATGGGACGATCCTGGCGGACTGGAAATCTGGTACTGGATGATTTAAAAGCGCGGTTTCCGGCCAGCCTGGAATTGGGTCTCTACAGTATTCTCCTCTCCATTCTCATCGGGGTGCCCATTGGAGTGCTCAGCGCTGCAAGCAAAGACTCCTTCCTGGATTATGGAGGAAAAGTCTATGGGATTCTGGGGGTAGCCATGCCCGTTTTCTGGCTGGGATTAATTCTGGTGTATCTCTTTTATTATAAACTGGGCATTGCCCCTCCACCTACTGGTCGTATCGGGATGCTGGTCTCTCCTCCAAGGCACCTGACCGGTTTATATCTGATCGATAGCCTCCTGACTGGGAATATAGAAGCATTTGTCTCGAGCTTTACACATCTCCTGCTTCCCGTAATCACCCTGGCCTTCATTGTCGGAGCCTCAATTGCCCGTATGACCTATACCTCTATGCGGAAGGTCCTCGTCGCACAGTACATTTTGGTGGGGCATGCCTATGGCCTTTCTCCGCAAGTGCTTGTGTATAAGTTCGCTTTAAAAAACGCTCTCATGCCTGTCATTACCCTTATTGGATTACAGATCGGCTTTCTGATCGGCGGGGTGGTACTGGTTGAGGTCGTTTTTTCTCTACCAGGCATTGGTCGCTATGCGGTGGAGAGTCTTTTGGTGAATGATTTTGCACCAGTACAAGGGTTTGTACTGATTGTGCTGGTGGTGTATCTTTTGGTCAATCTCTTCGCCGATCTGCTCTATGGCCTGGTGAATCCACAGGTGAGGAATTATTAACCAAATTACTATGCCCCGCTGCTTGCGGTGGGATCCTATTACTGGGGTTCCAAGGGGGCGTGTAGCATCCCCTTGGTCAAGGGCGAGGTAAATGCTCCGCCCGCGAAGGCGAGCTCGCGAAGCGAGCGAGTTTACTCAAGAAGAGTAGACTACTGCCTTTTAAAAGTATTGAAACATATGTCCTTCTGAGCGGCTGTAAGGAGCGAAGAATCTCATGATAGGTTCTGAATCTTCTGAAAAGGAGATTCTTCGTCGCTTCGCTCCTCAGAATAACAAAGTCTCGATGGAAACTCTCCTTTGCTCTGTTCAGGAGGACAGAGCTCTAGGGGGATGTTGAGTTCATGATGACAAAATTTTGTTGAAGTGGTACGAATAAGGGGCATCAAGAAGAGATATGAGGGGTAGAGAGGGAAGGAACAAGGGATGACTTCAGCCCAAGATACCAAACCAGAAGTTCAGGCAGAGGGGCTACAGGAAAAGAAAGAGAGGAGAAGGCCGAGAACAGCTTTTCTGCCAGAGGGAGGAGGACTCTTTCTGGTGGGATGTTTCCTTACCCTCTTTTGGGTAGTAGTGGCTCTTGGCGCCCCCTGGATCGCGCTATACGATCCTTTAAAGGGAGACGCGGCATTGGCGCAAGAAGGGCTCTCGGTGGCGCATCCTTTTGGTTTAGATAAATACGGACGAGATATCTTCTCCCGAGTAGTGTATGGGAGTCGCTATGACCTCTTTATCGCGCTGGCGGCGGTGACATTCTCTGTCGTGCTTGGGACTATCATCGGGAGTATTGCTGGATTTTTAGGGGGTAAGATTGATAATCTGATTATGCGACTGGTGGATATGGTCTTAGCCTTTCCCAGTTTTGTACTGGCCCTTGTGTTTGTGGCAGTTTTTGGACCATCTTTGACCACTCTTGTGATTGCCTTGAGTATTCGATTTATCCCTATTTATGCCCGTTTGGTACGGGGGGAGATGCTTGCGGAAAAAGTGAAAGAGTACGCTTTGGCTGCTCAGGCTCTGGGATGTTCGCACAGTCGGCTCATTTTTCGACACTTGCTCCCCAATTCTCTCTCTCCGATTATTACCCAATCGACGATGAATATGGCCTGGGCTATCCTGAACGCTGCTGGCTTGAGTTTTTTAGGCGTGGGAATTCAACCCCCTACTCCAGAGTGGGGGGTCATGATCAGTGAAGGGAGTCCATATATCGTCTCAGGCCAGTGGTGGATGTCTTTCTTTCCTGGAGCGGCCCTTATTCTCATGACCGCAGGCTTTGTCCTGGTGGGTGATGGTTTCAGCGCACGGGCAGAACGTTAATGAGCATTGTTTTTCATCATAGAGGCACGGAGAACACGGAGATTATCGATAGGTAATTTCGAGGAGGGTTTCCCCTGAGGTGTTGTGTTGCTCTCTGGACAGTCTTCTAAGCTGTGTCACTTTGCGTCCTTTATCTTGTTCAAGACAGAACCAGCCAAACGTAGGGTGGGCTCAGCCCACCGAGAAGAACCAGGGTGGTGGGTTCAGCCCACCCTACATGCTGAAAGCGAAGGATCTCGCTTTTGAGATGCTTCGCTTTCAGCATGACAAATCAAAACCAGGTTAACAGAGCACGAGTCATTGGTATAGCAGAAAGTCTATCAGAAAAGGTATCGACCGAGAGAGGAGAAATTTCTTATGAAAAAGGGATACAAGAACCTGATACAACCATACCTGTGGTTTGGAGTGTCGTTTTATATTCTCACACTTTTGCTGGTGCTCCTTGGAGGATCAAATGATGTAGCCCAGGCCGGTGAGGTCCCGGTGTTGCATTATATTAGTCATCGTTTCCCCGCCATGGAGTTTTGGTCGAAGAAGATGGGTGAATATCCAGGAATCAAGCTGGAGGCAGAACTGATTCCTTTTGATCAGGCCCTGGAGAAGATGCAAATCCACCTGTCTCAGCAGGCATCGACCTATGATATCATGGCGCCTGATGCTTTTTTACCAACCTTTGCCGAGCGGGGATGGCTGTTACCTTTGGATCCATATATTGAAAAATATCGTGCAGAGATCGATTGGGATGATTTTGACCCGGCATTGGTCGATGTATGTTCGTATCAGGGGAAAGTCTATGGAATCCCTAATCTGGCTATTGTTATGTTTTTCTTCTATCGCAAAGATCTCTTCGAGGCGGCTGGATTAAATCCCCCGGAGACCTTTGAGGAGTGGATTGCTGCAGCCAAGGCGCTTAATAATCCAGAGAAGAAACAGTACGGTACACTCATGACTCTGAAGGCTGGCGATGGTTTTCAAAATGATTTTACTTACTGGCTCCGCACCTATGGCGGTGATTGGTATGATAAAGATTGGAGGGTAACGATAGATAGTGAGGCTGGTTTCAAAGCTCTCAGTACCATGAAGGAGCTTATGCAGTACGCTCCCCCCAATGTTCTGGCTTTCCACAACGACGAGGCAACCGTGGCTATGCAACAAGGTCTAACCGCTATGGGATTGCAATGGCAATCCCGGGCCCTATCTATGGATAAACCCGATGTCTCCAAGGTGGTTGGAAAAGTGCATTTTGCAGTACCTCCAGCCGCGACAAAAGGAGGAAAGAGCCATCCGCGAATGGCGGTATCATGTTACGCCATCAATGCCTTTACCAAACATGATCCTGATCTGGTTTTCCAGGTGATTGCAAAGACACTTAGCAAAGAACATATGCGCGAAGGGGCGGGCTTATTTACTCCGACGCGTCTTTCGGTGAGCAAAGATCCGGAAGTAGGGCAAAAATATCGTTTTGTCAAAGCGGCTGCTGATACTATTCAGGCCGGTGCTCGACTCATCCCTAGCAACCCGGAGTTTTCCGAAGCGATGCTCGAAGTCACTCAAAACCTCCAGAAAGGTTTGACTGGAGAGTTGTCCATCAAAGAAGCACTCGCCAGAGCCCAGCAGGTGATGCATGAGCTGATGGAAGAGAAGGGCTACTATAAGAAGTAGGTTGGGTTTGTATTTATATAAAGAATCCCGTTAGTGAGCAGTGGTTAGTAACTAGTGGTTAGTGGTTAACTGACCATTGTTCACTATGGGGTGATATTGAGTGGGTATTAGGTGCCAAACCGACCTGGATCAAAGGACTGGATAGGAAAGCTACTTTCTCCTTTCACAATCAAGTCCGCAATAATACGCGTACTGATAGCGCTGAGGAGCATACCGCTGCGGAAGTGTCCTGTCACCATGTAGACTCCTTCCCATCCTGGCACCGGGCCGATTAAGGGCAAACCGTCACCCGAACCTGGTCGGAGACCAGAGACGTGACTGACCACTTCTGCTTCTTCCAGAGAAGGGGCTAACCGTAAAGCAGCTTCCATAATAATGGGCCGACTCTCTGGAGTAGGATGGTTCACAAACCCACTCTCATGCTCCTCTGTTGTCCCAGCCCAGGTGAGACCATCAGCTTTATGGACAACATACATCCCCCCATAGAATAACGAAGCCCGAAGCTGAGGATCAGGAACCCGTAATCCAAGCAGTTGCCCACGTACGGGATACACAGGAATTTTCAGGCCAAGCCATGGAGCAGCGTATTGACTCCAGGGTCCCATAGCGAGCACTACTCGCTCTGTGGGAATAGAGGTCCCGTTTGCTAGACGTACTGCGGTGACTCGCCCAGCATGGTGCTCCAGGCCGATTACTTCTGCATGGCGAATCTCCATTCCCCGACGTTCTGCTGCGCGTGCCAGGGCCAGCACAAACCGGTAAGGAAGGACTTGGCCTTGATAAGCGACAACTGCTCCCAGTACTGCTCGGTTGAGACGAGGCTCCAATTCCCAGAGGTCTTTTCCCTCGGCCCAGCGCACACCAGGATCGTATTGCCCAAGTTCAATAGCCTGAGGTTTGAGTCTCTGCACATCTTCAGAGGAAAAAGCTGGATGGATCGTAGGGTTCTCCCGATAACCAATGTCGATTCCCGATTCCTCTGGCAAGATACGGGAGAGTTCTCGATGGAGTTCAAAGCTTGCTCTGGCCAGGGCTGATAAGGGATCTTTCAATGGATCTCGCGCTCCGTGGCCCACGGCCTCCAGCATCGCCGCAGACATTCCAGAAGCGCCACAAGCAATCGCCTCCTTTTCCAATACAAGCACTTTATAACCTTCTTTGCTCAGCCAATAGGCGGTGCCACAGCCCATTACTCCCGCCCCTACTACCACCACATCAAGTTTTTCGGTCATGATACCCTCCTGGCGTCTATTCGAATGAGTCCTCAATAGTCATCTGCTTGCTGTGATGAGATATGAACCGCACGGTAGAATGACAATCATCTATTCTGCCTCTCAAAGAAAGAAATTGCAAGGGCTTTTGTACATCCCTATCCTTAGATCCCAGGAGATCTTGCCAGGAAAATCTCTCAGGGCATACACATCAGAGAAATAACAGATTCCAGAGGAGAGGGTTCAGGAAGAATTCTTTCAAACCTGAATGATTCCCAATGCCAAAAGAGGCAAGGAATCCAGAAGGAGGGTGTGCATATGAAAAGTAGCTGGAGAGATATCCTCCTGGGAAGGGGTGGATATCTAACAGGGGGTACAGCCAATCGGAATTGTATCGGGCCCTATGCCAGCGACCCGGAACCAGCGGCAGCCATTTAAGGAGAGTTCTTACAATCCCAGTACATCCCGGAGATACTGCCGGCTCTGGATGGCACTCTGGAGGGGCGACCATGGTTTGTCTGTACCGGCATCCTTTACCACATCCTGCTCGACAATCATCCAGCCTTGATAATCACGAGCACGAAGGATCTCCAAAAAACGAGGGAAATCCACCCCTCCTTTTCCCAGTTCGGCAAAGACTCCCATTTCCCAGGCTTGCGCCATAGGGATTCGCTCCTGCCGAACCCTTTGCATCTTCTCCGGCCATACATCTTTAAGATGCACATACCAGATACGATCAGCAAATTTTCGAGCGGCTTCTAACACATCACCACCACCATAGACATAATGCCCGGTATCAAAACAGAGTCCAACCAGTTCTGGATCGGTGATGGCCATCAAGCGCTCCACTTCTTCTGGAGTCTCCACATATCCTCCCGTATGATGATGAAAGACCAGACGCATGCCCAGTTGATCTCGGCAGGCCCGGGCCACAACATCAACCGTTTGCGCTACCTGTTGCCATTCCTCTTCACTCCAGCTCGCACTCCCATCGCCAGGAACACTCCCAGCAATTTTTTCTCGAGCGGGATCAATATCATCCGCAAGGATAATCTCCTGCACACCAAACTGGACCAGGAGAGACCCAACGCGTAAAATTTGCTCTAAAACCAGATGGACCTGCTCTGGTTGTTCCAGGGGGAGGGGTACAAAGGAAGAGGCAAGTTGTAAATTTCTTTGTTCCAGCTCTGTACGCAACAGGACAGGATCGGTGGGATAATAGCCGTACGGTCCAAGTTCCGTCCCTTCATATCCTGCTTGGGCAATTTCATCCATGACTTGATGATAATCCGGGTTGACTCCCTCTTCTGGAGTCGCTGAAAAGACTCCCCAACTCACCGGTGCATTTCCAATACGGATACGGGACACAGACAATTTCTCCTCTACCCTTTGATGGAGCAGATCATGTTCTCCTGCTGTTTTTGTTCCTTTCTCCAGGTTTTACAGGCAATTTGGTGTGGGTTTTATCTCACCACCATTTTTCTCCCTCTTTCATATTAGGTGAGGCGAGAATTTCTTGTCAATACCTCTTTCAAGGCAATCCGAACCCTCACTTCCCTCCTCGATTCAGAGTGTGCTATGTGGAGCTGGCAGAGGTCTCTTCGACATAACCTGCCAAAGCCGATTAGCACTTTCTGGATTCAGAGACCTGAGGATTTTGTAATGTTCCAATGCAGCGAAGGGTTGATTTAATAGTAAATACATCAATCCCACATTCAGATGGGCTTTAGCATCATCGGGAGTAAGCACAGTCGCCTGTTTGAAAGCGGCAAGGGCTTCTCGATATTTCCCCAATTTGCTATAAACCACTCCCAGATTATAATACGCTTTACTATGGTCTGGCTGCAGCCGTATGGCCTCTTTATAGGCTTTGACCCCTTCGCTATACCGCTGTAGTCTTCCATACACGACGCCAAGATTATAATAAGCATCAGCAAGAGAGGGTTGAAGGTGAATAGCCTGCTTGAAGGCGGCTATCGCTTCCCCATAGTGTCCAAGTCTCTCTTGACAATAGCCGATATAGAACCAGGCTTGTGGATGACGAGGATTCTTTTTTACTGCCTCCTCAAAATAGAGGAGGGCTCGCTGATACTCCTCAAGTCTAAGCAGACTGAGACCACTGGTATAGAGATTGGCTGCTTTCTGTAACCAGCCAGGAGTATTTATAGCTGTCCATGTCGCAAGAGATTGAGTTTTTTGGGGTTTGAGCTTTATAACCCGTACTCCGGGAACTGCAAAGCCTGTGCTTTTTCCTTGCTGCCAGAGTTGTCCCGTAATGATGCCAATCACCTGTCCCTGAGCGTTCACGACTGGGCTACCACTTAACCCTGGCTCGATTGGGGTACTGACTTGAAAAATGGGCCCAAAGTCCGGGAGACTTTGCAAAGCAGAAACTACACCTGTCGAAACGCTCAGCGCCAAAGCAGGGCTGCCCATTATCATAATGGTTTCACCAACATGGGGAAGAGTCCGTGCTACAGAAAGTGGACGGATATCCGTTCTGGGAACCTCTATACCAAGGAGAATCAGATCGGCGTCAGCATCCTCGGCTACCACCCACGGCACAGAATATACGGTACCATCTTGCAGTTGTACCTTCCCCTGTTGGGCATGTTCGAAGACATGTCGATTGGAGACAATATGTTGCGCATCAATGAAGAATCCCTGGCCACGGCTTAAAGGTTTCCCCATCCTGTCATAGGTAGTTATGGTCACAACCGATGAGTTAAACTGTTCCGTCCACTGAGCAGAAGGCGTCGGTACCGAGATGAGCTCAAGTGTCTCTTGTTGCGGAGAAGGAGCAGAAGGAATATTTTTCCCTTCGAATTGGCTGGCACATGCGGTGATCCAGAAAAGCAGTAAGGCTATATGCACCCATACCTCAAGAGGGGTATCTTTCCTCATGATAAGTTCCTGATTGGATGACCATAAAATTTATTACTCGCTGTCAACAACCGTAACGTATCCCTCCAGTCGGTCCCATTCTTGGAGAGCAGCAGATCGTTCGGAAGGAGGCCCATATCCACCACCCCCGGCGCCTTCTACCTGGATGACATCCCCCCGCTGCACCTGTAGTGTTGTCTTTCCTCGGATACGACATGCCTCCCTCTGGGGATTAAGGATAATGTGGAGCGGACGGCCCGATTCGCCCCCAAACAGTCCATAAGGTGGTACGATATTCCGGTCGTTCATGGTAGTTACCTGTGCCTCTGGACAGAGGATACGATAGGTACGCCGTAAACCCAGACCTCCCCGATACTTGCCGCATCCACCACTATCGGGAATGAGGTGATAGGCTTCGATACGAAGTGGATACTCTGTTTCTACCGCTTCAATCGGCGTGTTCATCGTATTGGCCATGTGTACTCGAATCCCGTTGGCCCCATCACGGGTAGCCTGTCCTCCTTCTCCTCCTCCATGCGTTTCATAAAAGATAAATGGCCGCTCGTCGTCTCGTCGTCCACTGATAATCACTACACCAGACGTTGCTGTGCCCCCAGCCACTACCTGGTCTGGGAGCACCGGTGCCAAGGCTTGAAAGATCGTATCGACGATCCGTTGGGTCGTCTCATGATTTCCTCCGACGAGCGGCGCCCAGGGCTCAGGATTGGTCACCGATCCTCGCGGTGCGATAACCTCTAGACAGCGATAACACCCATCATTAGGGGGAATCTCCGGCCCAACCAGTGCCTTCATAGCGTAATAGACTGCGGAGCAGGTCATAAAGTAGGTACAGTTGAGGGGCCCGACCGTCTGCGGTGCGCTATCCCGAAAATCGAAGCAAGCCTGGTCGCCTTCGATCGTGATATGCACGGCGATCTTCACCGGCTGATCAGTGATACCGTCGTCATCCAGATAGTCTTCACCATAATACGTCCCATCAGGCAGGGCAGCAATAGCCGCTCGCATCTGTTGATCCGATTCCTCCAAGAAGTGCTCGAAACACTGGAGCACCGTTTCCCGACCATGCCGGGCAAATACTTCGTGCAACCGTCGGGCTGCTACCTCGTTGCAGGCGTACTGGGCATACAAATCCCCCTGTCGCTCCTCTCGGTTGCGGGTGTTAGCCAGGATCAATTCTAACAGTAAAGGATCGACTTTTCCTTCTCGAAACACTGGGAGAGGAGGAAGTTGCAACCCCTCCTGATAGATTTCGGTGGCCTGCGGGTAATAACTCCCAGCCTGGGTACCCCCGATATCAGGCCAGTGCCCCAGATTCACCGCAAAGGCGACCAGTTGATCTTCAAAGAAGATTGGTCTGATCGCCTTGACATCGGGCAGATGATTGCCCCCAATTGTGGGGGCATTAGTGTAGTAGACATCACCAGGACACAAGGTAGCAGGCTTGATCACTTTGAGGAAGGCTTTGACGGTGAAGGCCATCACGCCCAGATGGATGGCGATATCTTTACTGCCCTGGGCAATGAGACGTCCCTGTGCATCGGTTAGCACGCAGGAGAGATCACCGGCTTCTTTCAGGATGGGCGCCCGGGCTGAACGCATCAGAATGACCCGCATCTCTTCGGTAATGGAGAAAATAGCATTCCGTACCACTTCGAGCGTAATCGGATTAATGGCTTGATTCATACCGGCTCCTTTCCCTGCAGGATCAGTGTCCCCCACGGATCCACAGTTAATTGCTGGTCAGGATAGACCAGCGTAGTGGACCACTCATTTTCAATCACTGCCGGACCGTGCACCACCGCTCCACTCCCCAAGCAGTCTCGGTGATACACTGGTATGGGAATCGTCCCGGTTTCTGGGAAAAACGCCTCCCGCTTCCCCACCAGCGCTGCCTCTGCTCTGCCTGGCAGCAGAGTGGGGAATTGAAATGCTGGTCGGGGTATCAGGGCTGCTAGACGCAGGTTTATACACTCTACCGGCTCTGCCGTACTGTAAGCGTATATGGCCTCATGTTGCGCCTGAAAAGCCTGATGTAATGTAGCTATATCCCCTTCTTCTGGCTTCCCCTCCAGAGGCACAGAGAGTTCGTATTTTTGTCCCACGTAGCGGAGATCACAACTGTAGCGGAGCTGAATGGTGGTTTGAGCATACCCCTCCTTCTGCAACTGTCCAACCACCTGTTCCTCTAAAGGACGAAAAGCGGCAGCCAGCTCCGAGGGAGAGAGGTCAGTCAACCGCTGGCGATAGGTCCGTACTGTATCGATACGCACGTCCGAGACCAGACAACCAAAAGCGGAAAAGGCACTGGAAAACGGGGGAATAATGACCTGGGGGATATGCAATAGTTGGGCCAGACGACCGGCATGGAGGGGACCAGCTCCTCCAAAGGCTACCAGGGTAAAGTGTCGCAGGTCATGCCCTTTCTGTACTGAAACCAGCCGTAAGGCCCGGATCATATTGGCATTGGCGATATCGATGATCCCCTGTGCGGTCTGAAGCAACGAGAGCCCAAAGCGGTGGCCAAAACGTTCGATCGCTACTGCGGCCAAATGCCGCTGTAGATGGATCTGTCGGCCATAGGTGGCTTCGGGGTTCAGATATCCCAGGATCAGATTAGCATCGGTCACTGTAGGCGCCATGCCGCCACGACTATAGCAAGCCGGACCAGGCGAAGCACCGGCACTCCGGGGACCAACTTTCATCGCTCCAGCCGCATCGACCCAAGCTATAGACCCCCCACCGGCTCCAATACTCTCGATGGCCAGGGAGGCGAGTCGTACCGGTTGCTCACCGATCCGACGTTCCGCGGTCACTGCTGCCTTACCCTGATGAATGAGACAGACATCGGTGCTGGTCCCACCCATATCGAAGGTCACAGCCTCCTGAATTCCTAGTTGCGCTAACAAGAATTGACTGGCAGCCACGCCGGCCGCTGGACCGGACATGATGGTACTGATGGGGCGGCGTTGGACCAGGGTAGGAGAGAGCATTCCACCGTTTGATTGCACGATGAACAGTCTTCCCTGCCAGCCTGCTTGTTGTAATTGGCGTTGCAGTTGGTCGATATAGCGAGAGACTAGCGGCATCACTAGGGCATTTAATACAGTGGTATTGGTGCGCTCATATTCACGGAATTCGGCATTGACCTCTGATGAAATAGAGAGATAAGGGATATGGGAAGCCAACGCTTCGGCCAGGCGTTGTTCATGGAAGGGATTGGCGTAAGCATGGAGCAGACAGATAGCCACCGACTCTACCTGGTGTTCCTGCAGAGTGCGAAGAAGCTGAGGAATCTCCTCTATGGCCAGTGGCTGTAACACCTGCCCTTGATAGTCCATCCGCTCAGTAATCTCTAAGCGGAGATGACGCGGGACCAGAGCGGAAGGACGCCCATGCTCGCGCAGGTTATATATATGCTCACGTGACTGGCGGGCAATTTCCAGGATATCACGAAAGTGTCGGGTAGTGATGAGTGCTGTACGGGCTCCTCGCCCTTCTAAGATAGCGTTAGTAGCCACGGTGGTACCATGAATGATGGTAGCGTGGCGTGTCGATGTGGGTAATTGCATCAACCCCTCCACCACACTACGGGCCAATGCATCGCTGCGGGAAGGGACCTTGAGGGCCACCAACACCCTCTCCGTATGATCCAAAGCTACCACATCAGTAAACGTCCCTCCGACATCCACACCAATGCGTATAGTTTCTGGTGCTGTCAATCGTTGCTCCTCTCGTCTACCAGTGACCTTTCCTTTCGGTTACAACCTCTTTTCCACAACGATCATCTATTCTTACATAGACTATCTGCTCCAGCTCTCTGGAGATAGGTAATCTCCATTCCGTAGGGCAAATGGTTTAGCCAGCCTGGAGCATATCAGAAAGCGTATGCCCAGTCAATTAGAAAGTTCACTGCGCTTCTTCTTGCAATTGGAATTGGTGGATGCAGCCTCTTTATGCTAATTTGTCATCAAAGAAGGAATTCATAGAAAATAAAAGCTTGTAAATTCCAAGAGCTATGATTTATTATTTGCTATCTTCGATAGCAAATTAGTATTAGAAGCGAGGCACAGGAACAGAGCCCGGACGGCTTGGGCAGAGACAGAATACTCTCGAAAAAGCAGGAGCGGATACACTTTTGGCCCGGGCTCTTAGAGTAGATCTGGAGTGATAGAGAGGGCAAATGCTGAGCAGGGCAACGCCGGAAGCGGCAACCAGGCATACGTTGGTCGGTGACCGATGTCAACAAAGTGCTCGCTATTCGGATGGAGGCTCTCTCTTTTCACCCTCACCCCGGCCCTCTCCCCTCAAGGGAGAGGGGAGAAAAAGGAACGCACAAAAACAAGTTTGACCAGGCACTAGTTTTCCGTGTGCGCGTCGGAGAGTTTTGGATTGACTGGTCCTCTCTTTTCAGAGCATACTATTTTAGTCTTTCATAAAGAAGATCGAGAGGTATATGTCCATTTTTACTCAAAAGAGCCGTATTCTGATTACTTGTCCAAAGGGTATACCACCGTTTGTCAAAGCGGAGTTACTGGCCTTGGGTTTCCCCATTATTGCGGAAAGAGTGGCTGGAGTGGAGACCGAAGGGACTCTTGGAGAGACCATGCGACTCAATCTCTCTCTCCGCACCGGACATCGGGTGCTCTTTCGGCTGGCAGAGTTTACCGCCCGCAATCCGGAGGAGCTATATACAAAGCTCTCGAAAATTGCCTGGGAAGAGTACATTTCGGCTGAGAGCTATCTAAGTGTGCTTTCGGCAGTCGATACCCCTACGATTACAGATTCCCGGTTTGCCAATATGAAGTGTAAAGATGCCATTGTAGATCGCCTGCAAAGAAGATATGGCAGACGCCCAGACTCTGGCCCACTGCGTAGGGGAGTAGTCGTATTTCTTTACTGGAAAGATCAATACGGTAGTGTCTATCTTGATACCTCCGGAGAACCTCTGGCCAAACGTGGCTACCGCAAGATTCCTCTCCAGGCCCCCATGCAGGAAACCTTAGCTGCCGCTGTGGTTTTGGCTACCAGATGGGATGGAAATGAACATTTCATTAATCCCATGTGTGGTAGTGGAACTCTGGCTATCGAGGCGGCTTTGATCGGCTTGCAGAAACCCCCTGGTCTTTTGCGTAGCCGCTTCGCTTTTATGCACCTGAGAGGCTTTCCGGAAGAGGAGTGGCAGGTGTTGCGTAAACAAGCAAAAGAAACAGCCCAAAAATCTTTTAGGGGAAAGATCATTGCGACAGACATTCGGGAGGAAGCGATTACCGCAGCCAGGAAAAATGCCATGACTGCTGGAGTAGATCACCTGATCGAGTTTCAGGTCTGTCCCTATGCTCAGACACCTCTCCCTGCAGGGAGTGGAGTAGTGGTCCTTAATCCAGCGTATGGTGAGCGTGTAGGGCAACTGAGCTCACTCCCTGCTCTTTATAAAGGCATCGGGGATTATTTGAAACAACGCTGTACCGGGTATAGAGGTTATCTCTTTACAGGAAATCTTCCGTTAGCCCAAAACGTAGGCTTAAAACCCCGCCGACGGATACCTTTTTTTAACGGCCAGATCGAGTGTAGATTGTTGGAATATGAACTGTATGCTGGAAGCAAAAACCAACGGTCTGCAGCTCAGGAATCTATTACATCTCACGCCAGAAAACACTCCGGTAGACAAGCAAACTAACGCTCCTACCTCCCTCTCTTCTCCGAAATTCCGGCGAAGCATGCTATGCGATACCCTCTTAGTATGTCCGCTCTTCCTTTTGCCCTTCGCACACCTCTTTTATCTCATCTTTTACCAGTTTACCATCCTGCCAGACCTTTTCCTGGACTTTGTGGCATTTAGTTTGCGCATTGTAAGCCACCGGCGTCGCTTCTACCCTCTGCCACCCATCTGTGCTTTCGTAAGCAACTGGTTTCCCAGTCTGAGCCGCCTCACGAGCTGCTCGAGTCGAAATTTCGGTAACAGTCCCTCCAAGAGCTGCTCCCAGGGCTCCTCCGATCAGGGCTCCACGCCAGCGATTACTTTTGTCAATAAGGGCCCCGGCGGCGGCTCCTACCGCTCCTCCAGCCGCTGCACCCTGATACGTGCGTTCGCTCGTGGCGCAAGAGGAGAGCACCAGAGTTAGAAAAGTACTGCAGATAAGCCAGACTGTGAGCTTTGTGATTTTGTTATGCATGGTCGTTCCCCTTATTCCCCTGAGTAATCATCATAACTATAGTTCTGTTTATACACTACATGTTAAATTTGATGCTATCACCCTGAATCGTTCGATTCCCCAGAGAAGGAATCCACTTCATCTAAATTATAAACTACCTGCTTCCCTTATTCTCTGTCAAGCTCATCTGCAGTTTTCCTCCCTTTAATAAAAATTTTCGTGCAATTTTGGTAAAGATTTGCCAAGATATGGGGTATACATTAAGCTGAGGGGTTAAAGCTGGCTACCCCTCCTCTCCTGGTTAACAGCTACCTTTATCCCTATTCAGGAGTTGGCAGGATGGGAAGGGGAAAGTGCCAATTTACGACTAATGATAAGTGTTCGCAGAGGGAAGGGGATTCAGAACTTGATAAAGGGAGGAAAGACTATGCCCAGAAGAAGTGATGAGCGAAAAATGACCCGACGACACTTCTTACAATCGACAACAACAGCGGTCATCTTGAGTACAATTGCGGCTAAGGTACCGGTGGTTTTGGGACAGGCAAAGCCATTTCAGGGAGTGACGATAAATGGCGCCTCTTTTCAGCATGTCTATGCTACCACCCTGAAACAGTATCTTCCTGAGTTTGAAGCGAAGACCGGCATCAAAGTGAATTTTGATCTACAAGCCTTTCCCATTTATAATCAACGTGCCGACCTTGAACTCTCTACCAGAGGGAGTGCCTGGGATTTTCTCAATATCACCTTTATCTATTCTGGACGCTGGATTGGGGCTGGATGGTTTACCAACTTAGAAGAGTTCTTAAAGGATCCAAATCGTACCGAACCGGATTGGGATGCGGATGATTTTGTTTCGGGCGCTATGGCCTCACTGCAGGATGCTCAAGGAAACCGTTATGGCTTTCCCTGGGAAGCTGGAGCCATGCTGATGGCTGCCAGTCGAGGTGATCTGATCGAGAAAGTAGGTCTCCAGCTTCCAGACACTTTTGACTCATTAGTCAAAGTCTGTGCAGCGATCAATGATCAGGACAATGTCAAAGCTTTTGTAGCAGATAAACTCCACCACTGGAACTGGATTCCTTACCTGATGGGCTTTGGTGGGCAAGTCTTCAAAGATCCACCAGAAAACTTGACTCCTACCCTGGATACACCAGAAGCAGCTCAAGCTGCGAAGTTTTATGCCGATCTGCTGCGAAATTACGCTCCTGCCGGTGTGCTCTCCTACACCGATGATCAGGCTATGACGGCGCAATTAAGTGGAAGAGCAAATATACGCACCCAGGCTGTCGCCTGGCTGGTTCCCCTCTCCAAGTCGGAAAAGAGTAAGGTGCGTGATACAGTACGGTATGCGCTCATGCCCGGTGGACCGGCGGGGAGATTCCCCGGTTCTAACTCGCATGGTTATGGGATTCCTCTCGGAGCGAAAAACAAAGAAGCGGCCTGGGAGTTTATTAAATGGGCTCTTAGCAAAGAGATGGTGCACCGGATTGCTGTGGAGAAGGGATATTCGGCAGTTTGCCGACGATCGGTCATCGATAGCGCAGCCTATCGGGAGAGTATGACTCTCAACGGGCAGGATGTCGCTGCTCTCTATATCCAGGTCTTAGAGCTTGGGGGAAAAACAGGCTATATGAAGTATCGAACTGTGCCTGTCTTTCCTCAAGTGGGAGATAAGATCAACAAGGCCATCGAACGTATTGTCACCAAACAACAATCGGCAGCAGAAGCTATGAAACAGGCCCAGGAGGAGGCGGTAGCTGATCTGCGAAAGGCTGGAGTGAAGATCGATATCTAAAGAGCTGGGGTGGTTCGTGAACCGCCCCTCCAGAGGAAGAGGGAAAGCGTTTATGGCTCAAGGAACAGAATCTGGCAGCAAAACGGATGCCTCCAACCATCTCCTGACTGGAGAGGAATTCTTGCACAGTCTCCAGGATGGTCGTGAAGTCTGGTATGATGGTGAAAAAATTAAAGATGTCACCATCCATCCTGCTTTTCGGAAGAGTGCTCGTACTATCGCCCGCCTTTACGATTCCCTGCATGATCCCCAGCACAAAGATACCCTTACCCTGATAGACAAGTTTGGCAATGTCACCCATAGATTCTTTGCCCCCAGTTATACTCCTCAGGAGCTTCTCGCGGCACGGGATGCCATTGCCCTGTGGCAACGCATGACCTATGGCTGGATGGGCCGTACCCCTGATTATAAAGCTTCCTTTATGGCACAACTAGCCGAAGGCTATGATTTTTATGCCCCTTATGGTGAGAATGCCCTTAACTGGTATAAGAAATATGCCAGTAAGGGGCTGTTCCTCAATCATGTTCTGGTCGATCCACCGGTAGACCGCAATCGGCCACGTCACGAGGTACGAGACGTGTACGTCACCGTAACTAAGGATGATGATAAAGGGATCTATGTCAGTGGCGCGAAAATGGTGGCCACCGGTTCAGCCCTCACGCACTCTACCTTTGTAGCGGTGAATAGTGGCGCGGCGTCGCGGATGCAAGTGGGGCGTGATGAAGATATGGCGCTTGTCTTCTTTGCTGATACGGATACTCCGGGGCTCAAAATGATCTGTCGCCCCTCGTACGAGTTGAAGGCCACCAGTCCTTTCGATGCGCCATTGTCTAGCCGCTTTGACGAGAATGATTCGGTTCTTGTTCTGGATAATGCCTTTATTCCGTGGGAAAATGTGCTGGTATATCGTGATGTGGAGAAAGCAAAAGGGTTCTATGCCGCATCCGGCTTTTTTAATCGGTTCAATCTGCATGCCGCTGTTCGCTTAGCCATCAAGCTGGAATTTTGTTGCGGTCTGTTACTGAAGGGTACAGCGGCTAATGGTACGGCTGATTTCCGCGGTACGCAGACCCAGCTTGGAGAGCTCATCTCCATTTGTCAACTCGTCTGGGCGCTTACAACGGCAATGTGTCTGGATCCAGAACCTGGTATTGGGAAATCAGTGGTACCTCGTCTCCAGACCGCCGCAACCGCCCGGATCTATATGACCAATATCTGGCAGCGGGTACGGGAAATTTTCGAATGCACTCTGGGAGGCGCTCCGATCGTCACAGTATCTAGCTATCGCGATCTGCAAGCAGTGGAACTGGAACCGGTCATTGAACGGTACTTCCGGGGCACAAACCTGTCTTCCCTGGAGCGTCTCAAGTTATTTAAACTTATTTGGGATGCGCTCTACTCAGAGTTTGCAGGACGACATGCTCTCTATGAGCGGAATTATGCAGGGAATCAAGATCAGGTACGTCTTGATACTCTGCACTGGGCACATATTCGTGGCGATACTGCCCGCTATCAAGAACTGGTCGAACAATGTCTGAATGATTACAATCTGGATGGTTGGACCGTCGAGTATTTACAGGAGTAAAGTAATCTATGAATCCTTCTTCTTTGCCTCTCGATACAGCACAACTGGTCAGTGTGGCTCTGTATTCCCCGAAACCAGAGGAGACGGTATGGTTTTTTCACGATCTGTTAGGCCTGGAGATCAGTCACCAGGAAGGGCAGTCGGTATACTTGCGCGCCTATGAGGATTTTTACCAGTACTCGCTTAAAATCACCGAGGCGGCCCTACCGGGGCTGGAAGAAGTTACCTGGCGAGCAGCTTCGGCCGAGGCGTTATCACGGCGGGTGGCTGCCCTGGAAGCCTCTGGGTATGGCCTGGGCTGGCGCGAAAAAGATTATGCACACGGTCCGGCGTACGTCTTTACTACGCCCGATGGGCACCGCATGAAGATCTTGTGGGATCTGGAGTATTTTGTGGCCCCAGAGGAATTACGGAGCAAGCTGCGAAATCGGCCATCGAAACGTCCTTTACGGGGAGTACCGGTACGTCGGATTGATCATGTCAACTTGCTGGTGAGTGAGGTCTCGACCAATCGTCAGTTTATGATGGATCTGCTCGGTTTTCGTATGCGAGAACAAAAGATTGGCGATGGTGGCAGGGAGATTGGAGCCTGGCTGAGTGTGAGTGCCCTGGTCCATGAACTGGCCTTGATGCGTGATGCTACTGGATCACGTGGACGTTTTCACCATGTAGCCTACTGGTATGGAGCCCCCCAACATCTGCTGGATATCGCAGATGTGTGCAGTGAACGTGATGTGCAAATCGAAGCTGGGCCGGCCAAGCATGGTGCTACACAGGCCTATTTCCTCTACGTGTTTGAGCCAGGTGGCAATCGAGTCGAGCTGTTTGGAGATACAGGCTATCTCATCTTTGATCCGAACTGGCAGACGGTGGTATGGAATGTGGCAAATGAAGTAGATTTGGAGAAAAGCAGTATTTGGTTTGGAGGACATCTGCCAAATACGTTCTATCAGTATGGGACGCCACCAGTTTCTCTCGCTGAATAAAAAGGGGCGGTACCTCATAGATTTCTCCTAGAGTCAAATATTTTGCCTAGTACATATCTACAAGAGAGCTTGGGCATGGAAAAGTTGTTTGGGGAATATGGATATCTTGGGGGTTGAATAGACAACCCTCCGCTGCGCTCCCGGAGCAAAGCGTAGGGTTGTCATATCGTCATCCTGGAGCGCAGGCCTCTGGCCTGCAGCGGGCGAGACGCCCGCGCTCCCAGTGTAGACTCTTTCCTAAAGAGGTCTCCTGATAATACACTAGTGCTCTGTTACATAAGTTCTGACGAGTGGCATGCTGAGCCGAAGGCGAAGGTTCTCGCTTTGGAGATGCTTCGCTCTGCTCAGCATGACAAATCAAAACTAAGTTACCAGAGCACTCGGTTATGAGCAAACTGAATGAGCTATGAAGAGAGGATATAGCAGAGCGAAAAACTCTCCGTCAAGGCAAAGGATTTCCTTTGGACTTTACCTTTTGCCAGCCGCTGTTGTGTTGGGGATGGTCACTATTGCGCCGACACTCTATCTCCTTATCACCAGCCTGACCCCACTCGATCTCACTCGACCGGAAACCAGATGGGATTTTTCCCGGCCCTTATCCAATTATACTCTACTGCTGCAAGATACACGCTTCCATAACTCTCTCTGGGTACAGGCAAAACTCTCTGTGGCTACGGTAAGTTTACAACTGTTGCTAGGGTTAGCAATTGCGCTGCTGCTCAACATGCGCCTGCGCTTTCTGGAAGCTTGTCGAACCATCTTTTTGATCCCGATGGTGCTTCCTCCAATTGTCGTGGCCATTATTTGGAAGGTACTCTATACGCCAGATATTAGCCCGGTTCTGTGGGCGCTGCGTTCACTTGGCTTTCCAGCTCCCTCCCTCATTACCGATCCCGATTTTGCCCTGTGGGCGATTATTATTGCCGATGTCTGGGAGTGGTTTCCCTTCACCATGCTGATGATTCTGGCCTCTCTCCAAATGATGCCAGATGAGCCTCTCGAGGCTGCTCACATCGATGGAGCTGCTGCCGGGCAAACATTGCTCTATATTGTGTTCCCTTTTCTTCGACCAGCTTTACTGGTGGCGGGTCTCTTTCGTCTTATCGATAGTATTAAAGCTTTTCCCTTGATCTATATTCTGACCGATGGTGGACCGGGAACGGTCACCGAGGTAACCAACTTTTATGCATTTATTCAAGCCTTTAATTTCTCCTATCTCGGGTTTTCCAGCGCCATCACTGTGGTAATGGTTCTAACGACCTTTGTCTTAAGCTGGTGGATTATCAAGTTTGTGGGGGCGAGGGTAGACATTGAATAAGATTTCCTTTAGGCAGACGCATAGACAAAAGAACCGGAGACGACGGCTATTCGCCTATGTTCTTGTCGTGAGTCTTATAGTGATGGTGATGTTCCCCTTTTTCTGGTTGCTGCATCTCTCGGTCAAACCGGATCAGGAGATTTTTGCTTTCCCACCCAAGCTCTTCTTCCGTCCGACCTTTGCACACTATCGAGCGCTTTGGGAAACGGATTTCCGAAGATCCTTTGGGAATAGCACCATCGCCAGTATCAGCTCTACTCTGTTATCTTTACTGCTTGGAGTACCAGCAGCTTACGCCCTTTCGCGGATGGACTCACGACACGAAGGACAGATTGCTCTCTGGATTCTGGCCAGTCGTATGGCTCCACCTATTGCCTATACTATTCCCTTCTTTCTCATCTATCGCCATGTGGAGCTGCTTGATACCCTGAGTGGTCTGGTGCTCATTTACCTTACCTTTAATTTATCGCTCGTTATCTGGATGATGCGCACTTTTTTCGATGGCACACCCCGATCCCTGGAAGAGGCTGCCTGGATTGACGGGGCGACGGTTTGGCAGAGCTTTTTGCGCATTGTGCTCCCTCTGGCCGCCCCTGGGCTGGCCGCTACCGCTATCTTCTGTTTTCTCTTCTCCTGGAATGACTTCTTCTTTGCCCTGATTCTTACCCGCACCCAAGCTATCACGGCCCCGGTGGCTGTAGTAAACTTTATGAATTACGAAGGGTGGGAATGGGGAAAAATCGCTGCCGGTGGCACTATGGTCATGCTACCAGTTGTACTCTTCTCCTTACTGGTGCGCAACTATCTGGTACGAGGACTAACGGCTGGAGCGCTGAAGGGATAGATGAATAATCTGGTCGAAGGGAGTTCCTATCCCAATGTTTGGGGAAAGGCGTTCCCGGATATCAAAAAGAAAAATAATTAAATGCTTGACCAGGATACAAAAAAAGGGCAATATATAAAAAAGAGAGTCTTTGACAAAAATCTCTGGATATTTGGAGAGGGAGGGAAACAGGGTGAATAATGAGAATGGAGGACATCCCAAAGGGGCTCTGGTCTTTATGTTGCTCTATCTAGTACTCCTTGTCTTGCTCTGGACTAATGCCTACTTGCAGCTCTGGTTTAGGGGGTAAATCGGCTATGAGAGATGAACAGAGGATGACCATTTATCTATACGAGCTGATCTGGATTCTTCCGAGTGTGGCCATTCCTATAGGGATGCTCGTCGCGCTCGTCGTGACCGCTTTTGGAGTCGGGATTAATGTCCCTGGAGATGAAGGTCGAGTCGATCCCACCAAGTTAGCAGAGACTGCTCCTTTTAATGCACCAGGGGTGGTTGAGGTCGCTCCAGGTAAATATGAAGTGCGGATGCTTGCAGGGATCTGGTTTTTCAACCCCAATGAGATTCGAGTACCAGTGGGGTCTACGGTCACCTTTATCGTCACCAGCCAGGATGTGATTCATGGTCTGGCGCTGCACGGAGCGAATATCAATCTGATGCTTCTTCCTGGACGGGTAGCCCGAGCCACTAGACAGTTTAATAAACCGGGGGAGTATCTCTTCGTCTGTCATGAATACTGTGGGATTGCCCATCATACCATGTTTGGCAAAGTTATTGTCGAAGAAAAATCTTAAGACTGAACAGAAGGAAGAATAGCTATGCAGACCATGAGTGAGGTTTCGCTGGACCTGCGCTCGGAAAATCGTTTAACCGGGGCGTATCTTACCATTGCCCTTGTTGCGCTGTTTCTGGGAGTGGTGACCGGGCTGTTGCAAGCACTCGAACATGCTGGAATCAATCTCTACCCTTATATGCCGATTATTCAATCCTATTATCATGGACTGAGTGTGCATGGAGTACTCAATGTCCTCGTCTGGACCACCTTTTTTATCTCTGGTTTTTTGACCTTTGTCCTGGTACGGGCACTCCAGACCCCTTTGTCAAGTAGATTACTGGGATGGGGTACCTTCTGGCTCATGACGGTCGGATTAGTGATTGCAGCTATTCCCCTCCTTGCCAACAATGCTACGGTCATGTTTACCTTCTATCCCCCGTTAAAAGCGGATTCCCTTTTCTATATCGGATTGACGCTGGTAGTAGTTGGAACCTGGTTGGTCACCTTAAGCCTTGTGCTCACCTATCGCGCCTGGCGAGCCCTCCATCCCGGTGAACGTACCCCTTTGGCCGCCTACATGTCTCTGGTGACCTTTGTGATGTGGACCATTGCCTCTCTGGGGATTGCTAGCGAGATGCTCTTCCTGGTTATTCCCTGGTCTCTGGGCTGGATCGCCGGGACCGATGCACTTTTGGCCCGAGTGCTTTTCTGGTTCACGGGACACCCTATTGTTTATTTTTGGTTGCTTCCGGCCTATGTGTCATGGTACACCATGGTTCCACGGCAAGCTGGAGGGAAGCTCTTTAGCGATCCAATGGCCCGAGTCGCCTTTATTCTCTTTTTACTCTTATCTACTCCGGTAGGCTTTCATCATCAATTCACCGATCCAGGGATACCTTCTGGGTGGAAACTGATCCATTCCTTTCTTACCTTTGCCGTATTCTTCCCAAGCCTGCTCACCTTTTTTAATGTGGTAGCTTCCCTGGAAAGCGGGGCACGGGAGCGAGGGGGAAAGGGATGGGTGGCCTGGTTTCTTAAACTCCCCTGGGGAAATCCTTCTTTGGCCGCTCAGGTGTTAGGTATGATCCTTTTTGCTTTTGGCGGAATCAGTGGCCTGATCAATGCTTCCTATAACGTCAACCTCGTTGTGCATAATACGGCCTGGGTCCCTGGACACTTTCATCTGACCATAGGAGCGGCAGTGACTTTGAGTTTTATGGGGATTACCTACTGGTTAGTGCCCTTGCTTCGGGGACGGGCTCTGTGGAGTCGGGGACTGGCCTTGGCCCAGGCCTGGTCATGGTTTATTGGGATGGTCATCTTCTCGAATTCGTTACATCGGTTAGGACTGATGGGAATGCCCCGCCGTACGATGATCGGCTCAGCAGCTTACCTCGCGCTTCGTCCAGACTGGCAAGCAGTGCTCCCCTTAGTAGGGATCGGAGGCTCTATCCTTTTCCTTAGCGGATTACTCTACTTCGTGAATATGATCATGACCGTGCTTGCCTCCAAAGAGTCCGTGACCATCGAGGTACCGTTTGCGGAGGCGCTGTCTGGATCCGATCATGCTCCCCAAATTCTGGACCGCTGGTGGCCCTGGTTGGTGGTAACTTTTATCCTGATCTTGATTGCCTATGGACCGATGCTTGTCTATCTGATTAGCACTACTCCACTTACCTCTCCGGGATTTCGTGTCTGGTAAACTCCACCTGTGGCCTCTGCCAAATAAAGAAGCGGAGGCCATTTTTTTATCTTTCTTTATGAAGGATTGGAGGTGCAATATGGTCAAGAAAATAGGATCCTTTATACTGGCGTTTTTTTTGGTGGCGTGGAGCACGATAGCTCTGGCTGCTGGAGCAACCGAACTCCAATGGTTTGGCCAGTCAGCCTTTAAGATTACCACGCCCGGTGGGAAAGTCATCGTAATCGATCCCTTTATTACCCAGAATCCCAAAACCCCTGAAGCCCTCAAAGACCTGAGTAAGCTGGGCAAAGTGGATCTGATCCTGGTGACCCATGGGCATGGGGATCATGTTGGGGATACGGCACAAATCGCGAAAATGACCCAGGCCAAGGTGGCCTTAAATGCAGACATGGGGCACACGTTTGCGATCCTCAACTGGGTTCCTTACGACCAACTGATTCGCTTTAACAAAAGTGGTTCGATTACACCACTCGGATCAGAGATCATCATCACCATGGTGCATGCAGAACATAGTTCTGAGATTGTTTATACAAACCCAGAAACTCAGAAACGGGAGCTCCATCCTGGTGGAGAACCAGCTGGATATATCATCAAGCTGGAGAATGGGTTTACTATTTACCATGCTGGGGATACCGGAGTGTTTAGTGACATGCAGTTTATTGGGGAGTACTATAAACCCGATGTAGCTCTCTTGCCAATAGGTGGACACTTTACGATGGATCCAGCCCATGCCGCATATGCCGTAAAAAATCTCTTAAAAATCAAGAGAGTAATCCCCATACATTATGGGACATTTCCACCCCTGAAAGGTACACCGGAGGAGTTGATCAAAGCGCTTGATGATCCTTCCTTTCAAGTCATTGTGATGCAACCAGGAGAGGTTCGGAAATTCGAATAAACCGGAATGTGATAGGAGTTGACCAGGGGCAGCAGGTTCGCTACGCAGGAGGGCAGGAGGATAACCGTAATCCCTTGTGGCGTAATTGCGAAGCCAGAATAGCGGTAAGTATTCTGGCTCGATGGATAAATGTATGCTGATGGAGGACTCTCTGACGAGCCGCTGCTCCAACAGAGTTTCTTTTCTCCGGGGTAAGAGAACAGAGCGCTGAGCTGACATCATCTGTGTTCCACACAATCTGAATCTCCGTTCCAGGTTGAAAGAATAGTTCCATTCCTTCCCAGAAGTCACTCAAGATACATGCCCCGCAGGCGGCTGCCTCAAAGAGTCTGGAAGGAGGGGAGTATCCATACTGCACCATACTGCTACGCGTTAGACTGAGTACCAAACGGGCGCTACTATACAGGACAGGAAGACGAGTAGGGGGAACAAAACCGAGAGTGGAGATGTTGGGAGGGAGGGGATAGTCATCCCATCCAGAGCCAGCGAGCAGAAAGGTAGATGCAGGGCTCTGTTCCGCTGTGGCAAAGAAAAATTCTTTCACGCGGGTTTCTCTATCCCCCAGACAATTCCCCACAAACAGGAGATCACAAATCAGGGAGGGGTCCGGGGCATGAGGCTTAAACCGGTGTGGATCGACCCCACTGGACAGGTAGTAAATTTGTCTAGCCCCAAGCAGTTGATAGTGTTGCCCGGCCTTTTTTCCACCGTTAATCAGCAGGATTCCATCAAATTTGGAGATGATATTCCACCAGTAATGGTCAGGATTGTGCAAAATCGGTGGAAGGATTGCAGGAGCATCTCCATCTGCCAGCAACACCAGTTGGTGGGGAGAATGCCAAACCAGGAGCCCTTCTTCTATTTCTCGATCCCGCGTGCCACACTCGCTGAATTTGATGATTACATCAGTGGTGGAGAGGAAGGTGAAAAGAGGGGTAAGCGATTCATCTGTCTGATAGAAGTGGACAGTAATCCCCTTTGCCCAGGATCGACTCCGAGCCTGATTTTTCCTTTTTCCTCGAGATTCCTCCAAAAACCAGATTTCCCAGCCTAAATCATGCAAAGCCTTACAGATTCCGCGAAAAAAGGTGGTTGCGCCATTGGCATGAGCAGACGTAATCGAGGAGCCGAAGACCGCCAGTCTCAAAGGAGTATCCCTCTCTATTCCGTCATCAAACCAGAACTCCGCTGAAAAAAACTCGGTGGAATCTCTTTACAAAATAGGATAAATTACCGATACGTATTTCGTGATGTTTGTCAGATCATACGGCAGACTTTTCTCTATTCCGGAAGTGCTGACCAGTGGTCATGCTGAGCCAAAGGGGAAGCATCTCGCTTGCCAGGGTTTTATTCCCTCTCAGGAGATTCTTCGCTCTTTGCAGTCGCTCAGAATGACAGCCATTGCAAAATTTTTTGCAATAAGGTATTCGTTTGATAGAAAGATGCTGCACTCTGGTCATTCTATGTGGAAAAGGATCTCCTTAGGTCTCTCTCCTTTGCTTAGAGGAACCGGTGGAGGAGACCTTTTCTTTTCGAATGGCCAGAGTAATGATTCTTTTGCAATCCAACGAGGATGCTATGTCAACTATCGCTATCCCTTTCCTCATCTTTCTCTTGGGAACTGTACTGGGCAGTTTTGCCAATGTCTGTATTTATCGCCTTCCCCGTGGACAATCCATTCTTTGGCCGCGCTCACACTGTCCAGTGTGTGGAACTCCAGTCCGACCCCTGGATAATATTCCCCTATTAAGCTTTTTCTTTCTGCGTGGACGATGTCGGGCCTGTCGGGAATCTATCTCCTGGCAGTATCCACTTGTAGAGGCGCTCTCAGGATTACTCTATCTTTTGGTTTATGCAACGTATGGTATCACTATACTTAGTGGACTCTATGCCCTGCTCACAACGGTGCTCCTCATCGTTACCTTTATCGATCTTGAACATCAAATCATTCCAGATAAGATCACCCTTCCCGGTCTGGTTATCGGTTTACTCTGTAACCCTCTCTTGCCTATCTCCTTTCCCAATGCCCTCATCGGTGGTCTTCTTGGTGGAGGGATCTTTCTGCTGGCTGCACTCCTCTCCCGTGGAGGCATGGGAGGAGGTGATATCAAACTCATGGCTATGCTTGGAGTATTTTTCGGATGGCAACGAGCTTTACTGACCATCTTTGTAGGAGTATGCACCGGAGCATTTGGGGGAATCCTGTTAATGCTCATCAAGAAAAAAGGGCGAAAAGATCAGGTTCCTTTTGGTCCCTTTCTCGCCCTTGGTGGTATTATTACCCTCTTGTGGGGACAAGAGATTATTGCCTGGTATCTCGCTTTGCGTATGTAAAAGGGGATCAACACTCTCCCAGCACCGAGTTATCTAGCGATATCGGACGAAAGGCTCCTGCGTAGAGTGCGTTGACTAAATCTTCCATGCCGGCAATCGGCAGAAAGAATTCCGTGGCATATTTGAGAAACCACTGCTGGTTCGCAAAATGGGCATCACTGCCTCCGGTTCCTTTGAGACCATTCCGTGCAATCAACGCACTGGCCTTGGCATTTTGTTCTTGAGAATTCGCTCCGTTGAATTCCTCGATAATCGTGACCTCTCGCACGACCTCCCGATGTTGCTCCAGAGCTTTTCCATACACTGAGCCTCGAAAAGGATGGGCTGGTATGGCAATTCCCCCACACTCACGTATGAGACGAATAACCTCTTGATCTTTTAGGCGCCGATGGGAGATATCTATATGCTTGAGAAAATCGTCTGTGACCCCATACAAGAGGAGATGTCCTAAATCCGCGTCCACCTCCACTCCCTGAAAGATTAAAACCTCATATTCCTCCGCCAGTCTTTGATACTCCGCACACCGATGCATGGTGCGGTGTTCGGTCAAGACAAAACCGTGGAACGGATGATGTTGACGAAAGTGCTGGACCATCCGGCAGTAATCCTCGACCTTTGCCGTCGAGTCTAACGACACTTCCGAGTGTACATGCAGATCAATGATGACTGAAGAAACGCTGGAAGTATCTATCAACTGCTCAGATTTCGATGGTGTAAAAGACATACGGCTTAGACTCGATAGAGGTCCACCCCATCACCAATTGTCGTATCAAAATATTCCACTAATGATTCTACCGTCCAGCCCCCCTCTCTATACGCCGTACGGATCGGTTCAGGATTCGAGATGATCTGGAGGCGATCCCCACTAATAGCCACGGTTTGACCTGTAATATCCGCCGCTTCGTCAGAAGCAAGAAATACCACTACAGGCGCTACATGCCGGGGATGTCGATCGGCACGGCGGGTGGTAACGGTGATTCCCTGTTCCTGTCGAATCTGGCGGGCTCGTTCGGGTACACTCTCGGTCATTCGCGTATCAGCCCCTGGCCAGATCGCGTTGACCGTGACATTGTACTTGGCCATTTCTTTCGCTACGGTCCGGGTAAAGCCTAAAATACCCGCCTTGGCCGCAGCATAGTTTGACTGGCCGGTATTCCCAGCAGCAGACCCTGAAGAAAAGTTGATAATGCGTCCGTATTTCTGCTGACGCATCAAGACGGTAGCAGGTTTTTGGACGTTGTAGGTCCCTTTGAGATGCACCCGGATCACCTCATCCCATTCTTCTTCGGTCATGTTAAAAAACATTCGATCCCGCAGAATTCCAGCGACATGCACGGAAATATCCAGACGGCCAAATTCTTTGACCGCGGTCTGAATCAGATTATTTCCTCCTTCGACTGTAGCAACCGTATCATAGTTTGCTACAGCGGTACCACCGGCCTCTCTAATCTCTTTGACGACCGCATCGGCTACGCCTGGATCTAGTCCCTTTCCAGTGAGATCGGTTCCAATGTCATTGACCACTACTTTGGCCCCTTCTTTGGCCATAAGCAGACAGATCTCCCGCCCAATGCCTCGCCCTCCACCAGTCACCACCGCTACTTTATCTTTCAAAAGCATCGCTTTTTCTCCTTCTCTCGAGTATACCAATCATCCTCATATTCTTGAGTTTCTAAATACGATAGAGATTGATGCCATGCCCTAGCGTGGCTTTGAATTCCTGGATCAGACTGTCCACCGTCCATCCGCCGATCCGATAAGCAGTCCGGATTGGTTCGGGATTGGAAATAAGCTGCAGACGACCACCGCTTACCGCAAAGGTTTGGCCGGTAATGCGAGCTGCTTTTTCGGAGGCGAGATAGACGACGACTGGAGCAATATGTTTGGGATGACGATCGGTAGTACGAGCCATGGTTTGGATGCCTTGTTCTTGGCGAATTTGTCTTGCCCGTTCAGGAACAGTAGCGGTCATCCGGGTGTCGGCTGAGGGCCAGATCGCGTTGACCGTGACATTATACTTGGCCATTTCTTTTGCTACGGTCCGGGTAAAGCCTAAAATACCTGCCTTGGCCGCAGCATAGTTTGCCTGCCCAGTATTGCCAGCGGCGGAACTGGAGGAGAAGGTAATAATGCGACCCCATTTCTGTTGCCGCATCAGCACAGCCGCTGGTTTGTGCACGTTGTAGGTCCCTTTGAGATGGACCCGAATGACATCATCCCATTCTTCTTCGGTCATGTTAAAGATCATGCGATCCCGTAGGATCCCAGCGACATGAACAGAGATATCAATCCGACCAAATTCCTTCACCGCGGTCTGAATGATGTTGTTTCCTCCTTCCACAGTGGTCACAGTATCATAATTCGCAACAGCGGTACCTCCTGCATCTCGAATTTCCTGGACTACTTTATCTGCCGCACTCGGATCCAGACCTTTACCGGAGACATCTGTGCCGACATCATTGACCACCACTTTGGCCCCTTCCTTGGCCATGAGCAGACAGATTTCCCGCCCAATACCGCCAGCCCCTCCGGTGACCACAGCCACCTTGTCTTGTAGTAACATCTTCTCTCTCCTTTCTATCAAATAGAAACATCCCTATCATGAGTCATAAGCGGAGATACGCAGAGACAAAAACTCTTCTCGCCCCTTCTCTTGTTAGCCAGATTTCATGCGGTACAAAAAAAAGCGTGACCTACTCTTCTTCCATTCGGTCACTGCTTTTTTTATCAACTCACTACAAAACTGTCAAGTAAAAAACGCTTGCAATATCCTGGAACTTCGCATCCTGTTCAAGAATGCTCCTCTTGGTTCTCTTCCCAGCGCTCTTCTGGAAAGTATTCATCATACTCCTGCTGATGACTTCCGTTGAGCTGGACACTGAATTGGCATTTGGCTTTTTCCGGAGTAGGGGTTCCAGATTTCTCCCGCTCTTTTAACCCTAAATGGTTTTTGATCAGGGTTTTGGTAGTTTTGCGATCCTTATAATATCCAAGCTGATCAAAAACTTTTCGGCGGTTGAGAATAGAGGCCTTCAGTTTCTCATTATCGATGGAAAAGTAATCACAGATAAACGTGAATGAGGGAAAATCTGTATCGGTACTGTGGAAGATGTAGAATTCAGCACTGAGGTATTCATCAAAGCCTTCATACAAATAATCTTTAATCGCCTGAGTCAATATGGCCCAGAGAAGTTGTTCTTCAGGAAGCACTGCCTTCCCCTTTCTCCCCTTTTGTTTGAAGGTACAGTCAGAATCTTGACACCCTTCTCATCACTTACTTTTGGGTAAACCTTCTTTTTATATTATTGCACAAAATCTTGGGAAAGACAATAAAATTTTAGTCCACAATATCCTCTCCACCATCAACTCCAATTACATTTCCAGACATCCAATAAGTCCCGGGCTGGCAGAGCACAGCGATAGCTGCCGCAACGTCTTGTGGAGTTGTCAAGCGTTTCCCAGGATTTCGCTCTGCGGCCACTTTTATCATCTGTTCATGGCCCGGGATCTTTCGCAAAGCCGGGGTATCGGTAACCCCGGCCCGGATTGCATTTGCCGTAATTCCATAAGGCGCCAGTTCCAGTGCCAATTGCCGGATATGAGACTCGAGCGCAGCTTTCGCTGCAGACACAGCACCGTAGGTTGGCCATACACGATGCCCCCCAGCACTGGTCATAGCAAAAATCTTAGCACCACGGGGCAAGAGCTGCCGTCTTACCAGATCCTGAACCCAGTAGACCAGGCTATGAGCCATCACGTCCAGGGTCATGTTCATTTGAGCTGGGGTAATCTCCTCTTGTGGGGAAGAGGCAATAAATGGTTTGAGGGTACCAAAGGCCAGGGAATGGAGGAATACGTGTATTGCACCCGGAGGAGTGCTCTGTTGCAGGTGAGCCTCTATTTTCTCTAAGGCTTCCACCCGTTTATCTGGGTCTGCGGCATTCATATTCATAAAAACGGCCTGTCGCCCCATTCCCTGGATTTGCCCTACAATCCGTTCGACGTTATGCAGGGTAGCCTTCCTATCCAGATGGATACCAAAGATATTCATTCCATGCTGAGCGAGTGCTATACTCGTAGCTTCCCCAAATCCACTGGATGCCCCCAAAATGAGGGCCCACGCTGGTGTCGCAGTATGTTGTTCCAAAGTAAACTCTCCTTTGTGCTTCTTACTCTTGTGCGTTCCTCAGTTAATAGTCTTCCGCTTTTACCACTTTCCGATAGGACTTGATTGGTTGCTCTAGCTCTGTGCCAGCGATCAATTCTTTGTAACTCACTCCCAAAACTCGGGCGAGATTTTCTGCAACCGGTTGAGGAGGACGATAATTCTCATATTCAATCTTATACAGATACCCTTGACTAATTCCAGCCTGTTCTGCCACTTGCCGACGATCCAGTTTTTTCGCCTCAATGAGTTGAGAAAGTTTTGTTCCAAACGTGTTTCCCATGAAGAGTCATCCCTCCTCTTGTTAGTGAGTTGTGTACCTGGGTAACCATGAAGATCTGCAAGACAAGAGAACGCCTTCCCTAGCGCAGAATTTTCCGAATCGTTTTCAGCGTAGTCTCAATGTCTTGTCTTGTAATATCGAGATGGGTCACAGCACGGATACGGGTTTTGCTAAATGGACTCATCCGTATTCCTTCTTTGCCGAGTCGTTCCACAAACTCTTGTGCGGTCATCTTTGCCTGAGGAGTGAGATCAAAGAAGAGAATATTGGTTTCCACTGTTTCCGGCTGTATAGTGATTTCCGGAATTTCGGCGAGGCCATCAGCCAGGAGCCGGGCATGGGCATGATCTTCTGCCAAACGCTCTATATGATGATCGAGGGCGTATACTCCACCAGCAGCAATAATACCGGCCTGCCGCATTGCCCCCCCAAAAAGATGCTTATACCGTCTCGCTTCTTGAATGAACTCCCGTGAACCAGCTAAAACGGAGCCGACCGGAGCTCCCAAGCCTTTGGATAAACAGAGGCATACCGAATCGAAGAGCGCAGCATACCGGCTCGCTGGGATTCCACTGGCTACCACGGCATTCATAAGACGGGCGCCATCAAGATGAAGGGCGAGCTGATAGCTCCGGGCTGCAGCACATACCGCTTCCATTTTGGGAAGGGGCCAGATCGCTCCTCCTCCTAAATTATGGGTATTTTCTAAGGACACCAGCCGGCTACGTGGATAGTGGGGATCATCTGGCCTTATGGCCTCTGTAAGCTGCTCCGGTCCGAAAATACCCCGTTCCCCTTGTATCGGATAGATCATTACCCCTGAGAGAAAGGCAGGCCCTCCTGACTCAAAATGAATTGGATGGGAACTTTTCTCCATAATCACTTCATCCCCCGGGCGGGTATGCACTTTAAAAGCAATTTCGTTCGACATTGTACTCGACGGGAGAAACAACGCTGCTTCTTTGCCCATCAATTCTGCGACCTTTTCTTGTAAGAGATTTACCGTCGGATCTTCATTTCTCTGTTCGTCTCCCACCGGTGCTTCCGCCATAAACCGACGCATCGCTGGAGTAGGACGGGTTGCGGTATCACTTGACAAATCAATCAACTGGTCCTGCATCTTCCTCTGCTCCTTTTGCATTGGCCTCTCAGGAAGAGCGCTGGAGGCGCTTGTTCATTTCCTGCTCGTAGAGTTTGTGATACATTACATCCCATTCCCTGCTCCCTTCCACGATCTTACGGCTGTAGGAATGAAGTGTCCGTCGCACTTCTTCATCGATACTTTCTTCAAGCTTTAAGCTTTCGGTGATACTCCGCACTACTTGCAGGCGCACAGCATTACTCTCCGTCAGAAAACGAATCTCTGGAATAGCTTCTAATTCTTGGACGACGAGATGTGAGAGATGATTAATTTTTTCCCGACTCAAGCGCATAATGATTCCTTGTTTATCTAAAGGATCAAACCCCGTTCCTTGATTAATTTCCTCTTCACTAACATGAACATCTTTTGATACTCGATGTTTCCCTTGGCTAAATCGGTAGCATGCTCTTTTAACAGATCTCTGACTTCCTCATTCAAACGGTCTTCGACAAGGAGATCTTCCGTGATCACATGCCGAACACGAGCTATAAGATCATTCGGGCTTCCAGTGGTGGTGATCAAATCCTTGGCCAGGAGATCACGCACAATGGTGTGTGCTAAATGTTCGATCATTCCTTTCGGTAAGCGCATGGACTACTTTCCTTTACGCAAGATGTGCCACCCACAAGTGATGACACATGCAACGTAATTCTGTAACAAATTCTACCCGATCTCCGTGAAGAGGAGATCGTCATTCTCAAGTATTTTTGCACAATATCTCCTTTACTGTCAAGTGGTTTGACTAAAGCTTGTTCCTGCAATTTTCAAAAAAGTGAATTTTTTCTTGTCTGAGTCGTAGCAATTTTGGTAGAATATAATCTCTTCTGTAGGCAAAGAATCTCCTCTTGGGGAGTATACGTCTATGAATCTCCAGACACAGTATAAATTGAATACTCTACAAGAGGTAGTCTATCCAGAAGAGCTGCGGTCGGCTCCGATCCAGCGCTGGATATGGGACGTGCTCCATTGTCCTGCACCTCTTTCTCCTTTGACCGGATCGGTGTTTCCTGCCATCATTGAGCAAAGTTCGGAAAGGGCATTTCAACAACTGGCCTTTCCTATGGCGAAATTGGAAGGGAGAGTAATCCAATCATATTATTATCAACGGCCTATTCCTCGTCCGTCCATCTCTGTTCCCGGGGGATCCGGTAGGGGAGGATGCACATTTGACAAAGTTTCAGGATTTGCGTTAGTGCGTAACTGGCAGAGTCAGTGGTTTCCGCAAATCTGGTCTGATGTACAATCGCTGCGTGAGTTTGATTTGGTAGAGGGATCTCTTCCGGAACTCTTCACCCACCTGGAACGTGGGATAGCCATTCAGACACGTCACTGGCAATACTATTTTCTGCTGGTCTTGCCCGCTCTTTCTATTCTTGATCGCTACCTGCAATACTGTAAAGATTTTTTGTGGATGACCGATTCCCTGGATGCCTTTCTCTTGTTACCAGGCTCGGAGAATAAACATCTCGAATTACATGCTCATCTGTGGGAACTTGCCCAGCAGGCGCGTAAATCCCCCTTTGTACTTTCGGCTTTCCTCGAAAAACCAGGTGAAACGATTCTCCAGGCGTTAAAAAAGCGGAGACCAGGACGGCTCTTTATCCGCCAATTGGAAGAATTGCTGGCCACTACGGGGCATTGTGCTCCTTCTCATGATTATCTGGATCCCACCTGGTGGGAAGATCCTTCGCTTGTCCTCAACGGGATTCGCGGTTATCTAGGACGACCAGAATACAACTATTTTGAGGCGCGGAAACAACGCCAACAGCACCGAGAGAATCTCGAGCGGCGCTGGTATGACCAGCTTGCTTCTTCCCCGGTGCGACAGGAACAATTCCAGCAACACCTGATTGAAGCGCGTCTTGCCTATGCCTTACAAGCAGATCAGGCGTTTTTTATTGACCAGATGTGCAGTGCGGAAGTGAGACGAGTCATTCTCGAATGTGGCTCCCGCTTTGTTACAGAACACAAACTCAACACTCTGGACGATATCTTTTTCCTCACCCTTGAAGAGGTGCGCAGTCTGGCCTACACTTCCCATTTACCGCATGGGCTTCCCGACAGGATCCGGGAACGACGAAAGTATTGGAAGGAGAGTTGGCAATATCGACCAGTATTAGGGACACCTTCAGAAGTCTTTGAATCTCTTTCTCCCCTCTCTCATCTTCTCACCGAGTTGTGGGTTCCTTTGCCCTCTTTCCGAGAACATGAAAATAGTGATGAAGAGAGGATTGTCAAGGGCATACGGGCTTCTCCTGGCCAAGCCCAAGGACGAGTCTGTGTAGTCAACTCTTTTCGCGATTTCTCTACTTTAGAACCTGGCAATGTCTTGGTCTGTCGAACAGTGCTCCCCTCCTGGAGTCCGCTCTTTTCTCTGGTGAGCGCCTTGGTAACGGATGTGGGAGGCCTTCTTTCCGTTGGAGCGATGATGGCTCGGGAGTGTGGAATTCCTGCGGTGGTAGCTACCCGGGAGGGCACAAAACTCTTGCGAAATGGTGAACTGGTGTATGTAGATGGTGAAACCGGGGAGGTCCACCGGAACATGGCGCAATCGTTGTTTTGAAGGTATAGAGCTAGAGCTATCGCTTCCAGAATCGCCGCCAGAAACCTCGGGAGGAGAGATAAGAGATTTCTCGACGTCGTTCTTGTAACACCACGGAAAGTTCGCGGATCACGGTGTGCCGTTCCATGGCTTTTTTCCAGAGGAGTTCGAGCTCGCGCATTGCTTCTTCAATTTGACGAATCTCTGCTTCAAGAGCCGTAGGTTGAGGAGTAGGATTCTCTCTCTCCACACCAAGTTTTTTTATAAGAGGCATTGTCCTTTTCTGCTCCTCCGTCCTGTCTTATAAGGGCATTTATTCCTCATCCGGAGCTATAATGTCTCCTCGTTGTTCGCTTTCCATCATTTCGTCGACCATCTCCCCAAAGTCTTCCCCAGTTTCCTCACCAAGGGCACTACTCATTTGGTGTGCCCAGCGGCGGAGACTTTTCGGATCTTCCAGATCGCCAATTTTACTCGGATCCGCAAGAGCCTCTAACCGATCCTCCTCCGAATGAATACGGGCAATGCGGGAAATCAGTCGGGAAAGATTCACCCCTTGACAATAAGGGCAACATAACGAGCGGCTAAAAGCCGACACACCATAGAGAAACGAAAACTTTTTCCCACAATCATTACACCGATACTCATAGATGGGCATCTCAGCTATCCTTTCTCTCTCGTCTGTATGCGCTTTCCCTCTTTTCTCCTTTCCAAACTCTCTCTTTATCCTAACATAAATCCTTAAAATGACAAGAGAGGAGAAGGGTGGCAAACAAATTTTTCTCAATCAAACAGCCGAAAACGGATGATATAATACAGAGCCGCCACTCCATCACGCCACGTGATCTTTTTTCCCTCACTATAATCTCGCCCACTATAAGAAATGGGGACTTCATAGATCCGATACTTCCGCTTGGCCAGCTTGGCGGTCACTTCTGGCTCAAAACCAAACCGGTTTGTTTTGAGCGGCAGAGATTTAATCACTTCAGCCCGGAAGGCTTTATACCCTGTTTCCATATCGGAAAGATTCAGGTTGGTCAACATGTTAGAAAAAAGGGTAAGCATTTTGTTCGCAACAAAGTGCCAAAAGAAGAGGACACGATGAGGGCCACCGAGAAAGCGGGAGCCAAACACCGCATCTGCTCGGCCATCTATAAGAGGTTCAAGCAGCTTGGTATAATCGCGTGGATCGTACTCCAGGTCACTATCCTGAACAATGACTATGTCACCACGTACCTGCTGAAAACCGGTGCGTAAAGCAGCACCTTTTCCCTGATTTTTCTGATGATAAAAGATAAAAATATTCTCCGCCTCTACCTTCTGTAAGAACTCCCGTGTTCCATCGGTTGACCCGTCATCGACCACAATGATCTCTTTTGGAATATCAATCGCCTGGACACGTTGAAGGATTTCGGCAATGGTCTCTCGTTCGTTGTAAACGGGCATAACCACGGAAAGTAACATATTACCTTTTCTTCCGACTCTGGAGCCAGCGTTCCGAGTTATAAAGCAACTCCTCTTTTTCAATCCACCGTTTTCCCATTTCTCCTGATGGCCGATCTAAATAAAGGTGCTCCATGAAGGAGGGAACTGTGTCGGAGAGCTTGCTGGTTTTAGAACCCCCAGGATTTAGGGACGGAGCCAGGAATTCTGTCACGGGGCTGGAGGGGAGAAGAGGGTCTGCATGCGGTAGGGGCTCAGGCTCTTTGATTTCAGGCTCGGGAAGATTCTCTTCCGCGTACATCGAGGCAAAGGCCCCCTCATTTTCCAGACAGGTTGGAGCAGTTTTAGCGGGCCCGGCAGGCATATCTAAAAAATGGAGGGTATGAATCACCAGAAAGAGAGTGCCGAGAAGAAGCAACCCGGCACACACCAGAAAAGTCCCCTTTCCCAGGTATTGAAAGCTAAAGCTAGCAACCGTTGCTCCCCATTGCCCTAATAGATTGTGGACCTCTGAGCGGGACGTATCCACAAACAACCAGGAAGGGTCCAGAGGATCATAGGAGAGTAAGCTCAACACATAAAGGCTAGCTCCAGCCAGTAAACCCACACCAGCAGTGCGGTACATGGTTTGTCTCACCTCTCACTTCGTCTGGAATGCGCTGCTCTTTTCATCGATCGCCATGTCCAGAGATTTTTCCAAATGAATTTTGCCATAAATAAAGGGTGTTGTCAACTGAAAGACGCTAAGGAATCTAGGGGAAAGAAACTTTTCTTGACGTAGAAACTCGTCTATGATAAAACACTGACAAAAATGTAGCGTAGAAATGGTATAATCTCTTCATAGGGCCAAGGCGAGGTTGAATAGCCTCCAGTTTTTCAAGATCAGCAATCTCGTTTCTGGTATCTTCAGAACCAATGGATTGATAAAGTGGAAAAAGGAGAGCCGACATGACCACAACTCTTTCCCGTCCAGAACCACGCTTCGATTGGTTTATTCCTATCGATGGAGATGGAGCACATATCGGAACCTTACGAGCGGAGCGCCCACCGACCTTTAGTTATCTGCGGGAAGTGGTACAAACGGCTGAAGATTGTGGATTTTATTCTTTACTGATTCCGACGCGTTTTGTGAATGGCCTCTTTGATGAGGGAGCACCGCTGGCTGAAACCTGGACGACAGCGACGGCACTTGCCGCAGTTACCAAACGTATTCGATTTCTCGTGGCCGTGCGTCCAGGGTTTATTTCGCTAGGACTCTTTGCCCAAATGGCAGCGACTTTCGATCAAATCAGTGGTGGACGTCTTGACCTTAATATTGTTCCAGGGGGCATTCAGCATGATTTCGAGCGGTTTGGAGAACAAAGCGATCATGCCTTTCGTTATGAACGTGCAGAAGAATTTATCGCTGCCTGTCGAAAATTATGGGAGAAATCAGAGTCAGTAGATTTTGACGGGAAATATATTCAACTGAAAGGAGCTCTCTGTTCTCCTGGCCCGGTAGGGAGAGGACCTCTCTTTTACCTGGGAGGAGCTTCCGATCGAGCATTAACCCTGGCCGGAAGGCAAGCTGATGTCTATCTGACCTGGATAGAACCGCTCGAACAGATTGCAGCGCGTTTGCAAAAAGCAACTGAATTCTTTCAGGCGGCGCATCGTACTCCTCAATTTGGTCTGCGTACCCATCTAGTAGTCAAATCTACCGAAGCAGAGGCCTGGAAGGCGGCGGAGGAGTTATTAATCCAGGCGGATGACCGGGTGCGTCAACAGCGGCAAGCTGTTTTTGCAAATACCCCGATGGTGGGACAGCGGGCGCAGGTTCAGGAAGCAGCAGGACATCGTTTGACCGCTCGACTCTGGAATGGGATCGCACAAGTGCGTGTGAACTGTGGTACTGCCTTAGTAGGAACACCGGAACAGGTCAGTGAAGAGCTCCTCGGGTATTGGCGGCTTGGGATCGATGAATTTATTCTCTCTGGGTATCCTCATGTCGAAACCTGTCAGGAAACAGCTCGCAACCTTCTCCCTCTACTCAAAGAGCGCATTGCTCGAGAACGGATAGAAGTAACGGCTTCCTCAACATAATAACCCTCAGAAATTTTGCCCGAGGAGAGAACCTATGCACGGCGCACTCGCTGGAATTCGAGTTTTAGACTTCACGCAGGTAGTTGGTCCTCCCTACTGCACCATGCTTTTAGCCGACTTGGGAGCTGAGGTTATCAAGATCGAAGAACGACAGGAAGCCCTGAAACGGCTTCAAGTTGGTCCATTACGACACCGTGATGGGCACGAGGAACCCATTCCAACCTTCTGGCTCTACGTCAACCGGAATAAGAAGAGTGTCACCCTCAATCTCAAAACCCCCGAGGGGGTACGGATTCTAAAAGAACTTATTCCGCATGCCGATGTGGTGGTGGAAAATTTCAGTGTAGGGACTATGGATAGGCTGGGCATAGGATATACCCACTTGCGTGCTCTCAATCCTCGTCTGATCTATGCATCAATCTCTGCCTTTGGTCAGTATGGGCCTTATGCTGGACAACGTGGTTATGATCTGCTAGCCGAGGCAATTAGCGGGTATATGAGCATTACAGGCTATCCGGAAAATCCTCCTACCAAGTCAGGGCAATCGATTGCCGATTATTATGCAGGGCTTCTCTGTGCCGTAGCCATTTTAGCTGCCTTACGCTATCGAGATCAGACTGGGCGGGGCCAGCAGATCGATATTGCTCTGCTGGATAGTCTAATCTCAGCCCTGGATGGATATGCCGAATTTTATACCCTTACCGGTCGGGTGGTTGAAAGGGTCGGTAATCACTCCATCCAGACCGGGCCAGCTTATGGTCTGCATGAGGCACAAGATGGCTATGTAGTGATTGGGATTACCACCGAAGCTATCTGGAAACGTTTCTGTCAAGTCCTCGGCCGACCCGAACTCCTCACCGATCCACGTTGCCATAACATCATGGCTCGTCGTCAGCATCCCGATTTTATTCGGGAGCTTATTGGAAGCTGGGTACGTGCACGGAGTAAGAAGGAGGTGGTGCAGACACTGGTCGAAGCCGGAGTCCCTGCTGCCCCGGTCAATTCACTGGCGGAGATGGTGCACGACCCACAGGTACAAGCTCGTGAGATGTTTGTCTCGGTGGAGCATCCCCAATTTGGTCCCCTCACGATCACTGGTACCCCCCTCAAACTTTCTGAAACTCCGGGTACGATCCGTACCCCGGCTCCGACTATAGGAGCCCATAATCAAGAAATACTGGGAACCTTGCTTGGGCATACCAAGGAAGAATTACAAAAATGGCAAGAACAGGGGATTATTTGAACATGTACCTTTGGCTTTCACTTCCCTGTGCTCAACTATGCGTCTTCTGAGGGGAAAGCTGAGGTAACAATATTCTTGATCAAGAGAAGGAGTTCTATCATGAGAGAAGCGGCAATTGTGTGCCCCCTCCGTACCCCGATTGGTCGTTTTGGCGGCAGTCTCCAGGCTCTCCCTGCGGAAGATCTGGCCGCTATCGTTATTCGAGAATTGATTCAGCGCACCGGTATTGATCCTACCCTCATCGATGATGTGATTCTGGGTCAAGGATATCCAAGTGGGGAACATCCCGCCATTGGAAGACTCAGTGCGCTCAAAGCAGATCTTCCGATCGAAGTGCCAGGCTACCAACTGGATCGACGCTGTTCTTCCGGGTTGCAAGCGATTCTCAATGCAGCGATGCAGATCCAGACCGGGGCGGCTGATGCTGTCATCGCCGGTGGTACGGAGAGTATGAGTAATGTAGAATACTATGTGACGGATATCCGGTGGGGGATCAAGCAGGGATCGATTACTTTTCATGATCGGCTCTTTCGGGCACGATCCACCTCCTCGCCCAAGGAGCGCTTTGGTGAGATCTCCGGGATGATTGAAACGGCAGAAAATGTGGCCAAAAAATATGGGATTGGTCGGGAAGAATCGGATGCTTATGCCTTACGCAGCCATCAAAGAGCATGTGCAGCTATTGCGGCAGGGAAATTTCGGACCGAGATTGTCCCGGTGAAAATTCCGCAACGAAAAGGAGAGGTGGTGGAGGTGACTGAGGATGAGGGGCCACGGGCAGACACCAGTCTGGAAAAGTTAGCCCGACTGAAACCGGTCATGCCTGGTGGAATCGTAACGGCTGGTAATGCCAGTAGCCAAAATGATGCGGCGGCTGTCTGTTTAGTGGTGGCCAAGGAAAAAGCCCGGGAATGGGGTCTCAAACCGCTGGCGTATCTGAAAGGCTGGGCTGCTACCGGCGTTCATCCTGCTTATATGGGAATTGGACCGGTCCCCGCTGTCCAAAAACTCTTTGCTCGAACCGGGTTGTCTTTTGGTGATATTGATCTGATCGAACTGAATGAGGCTTTTGCTGTTCAGGTGCTTGCGGTGATGCGGGAGTGGGGACTTACAGACGAAGAAAAACTCAATGTCAATGGGTCGGGAATCTCGCTTGGTCACCCTATTGGAGCTACCGGGGCACGTATTCTCACTACCATGCTCTACGAGATGGAACGACGAGATGCACACTACGGCCTGGAAACGATGTGTGTTGGAGGTGGTCAGGGTTTAGCCGCTGTTTTTGAACGAAGAGATTAGAGAATCGGGTAGAGCTTCTTTCATCTCCAGTGATGAGGTGGCTCCCGGATAAGGGGAAGGGATAAGGGTATGAAGAGTTCTTCCTATCCGCCAACATCGAACGGGAATGGCTATACAGGATGGATCTTACAAATTAATTTGCACACAGCCCAATGTTCGACCCTGCACGTCGCCCCTGAAACACTCCGGCAATTTCTTGGCGGGAGTGGTTTAGGGGCTAAACTCTTCTTTGACCATTACTTCCGTGATCCGCTAGATCCACTCTCCCCACAAAACCCGCTCTTGATTCTCAACGGTCCCCTCACCGCCTCTATGTACCCTGGCACCGGTCGGTTCAGTATTGTGAGCAAGTCTCCTCAGACCGGGATAGTGGGTGAAGGAAATTGTGGGGGAAACTTTGGTCCGGAATTGAAAGCAGCGGGCTATGATGGAATCATCATTGAAGGGCAGGCTCCACAACCGGTCTATCTCTATATCGATAACGAAAGAGTGGAACTTCGAGATGCTTCCTTCCTTTGGGGACAGGATACCTATGCAGTCTGTGAGCAGCTCAAGCAGCAGTTGCGAGGGAGTTGGGGCGAGTTTAAGATTCTGGCCATTGGAGTTGCAGGAGAACGGCTCGTTCGCTATGCGGCGATTATTAATGATAAGGGAAATGCTATTGGCCGGTGTGGTCTGGGCACAGTGATGGGGGCCAAACGGTTAAAAGCGATTGCTGTGCGCGGGAATCGTAAGTTGACACCAGCTCATCCTCTCCTCTTTCGGGATATCCGCCATAAAGCCTTACAGAAGTTACGCATCTCGCCAGCGATTCAGCAATTACGAGATCAGGGAACGGGTCCAGCTATTGCCTTTGGGCTGCTGAGACGAGATGTTCCCATCAAAAACTGGTCTTCAGAGACTACGGATGCCAAAGCTATAGCCGTCTACAATGATCCAATCACTTCAGCCAAATTTCTGGTCAAACCCAAGACCTGTTTTTCTTGTCCAGTGGCTTGTAAACGGGAAGTCCATATCAAAGAAGGTCCTTATCAGATGCCTCCTGGTCCGGGACCGGAATTCAATTCGCTGGCGAGTTTCACCACGCTGGTGGGAAACTATGACCTGGGAGCGGCTTATAAGGCGAATGAACTCTGTAACCGTTTAGGAGTCGATACCATTTCTACCGCTTCGACGATTGCTTTTGCCATTGACTGCTATGAACGGGGACTGATTGGCTCTCAAGAGACAAAAGGCCTGGTCTTGCGTTGGGGTGATATGGATGTTATTCTCACTCTAATTGAACAAATCGCTTATCGAGAAGGAATAGGCAGGGTATTAGCCGAGGGGAGTAAACGAGCTGCTCAGATTATTGGACACGATGCGGCTGACCTGAGTGTGGAAGTCAAGGGGTTGGAAGTTCCTATGCACGATCCACGTGCGGCGCATGGCATGGGGCTCTCTTATGCAATGGCCGGAAGAGGGGCCTGTCATATGCAGCATCTGACGTTGTATGCAGAAAAAGGATTGGTGCAGTCTCCAGAAGCAGGTCTCCATGGGAATTATAGCGAAGCAGAGAGCCGTGAAAAGGCCGAAATGGTGGTCATCTCGGAAAATCTGGGTCTCCCTCTGGGATCAGCACCTATCTGTATCCTGCTGATGGCCGCCCTCACTCCACAGGATGTTGTTGATGCCCTCAATGCGGTCACGGATTTTGACTACACGCTCTCTGATCTCTTGGCCTGTGGAGAGCGAATCTGGTATCTGAAGAGGGCTCTTTCCAACCTGATGGGTATGACCCGACAGGATGATAGGCTTCCTAAAAAGATTTTGGTGCCGACAAAGACTGGAACCAGGGGAAGTTCTGTGTCAGATCTTCCGGAAATGCGAGAAGCATATTATCGTCTCCGAGAGATCGATGCTCGCGGCTGGCCGAGCCGAAAAAGACTTGAACAGATCGGCCTCTCGGATATTGCGCAGATCCTGTACCGGGAGTGCGCAAAGGAGTCCTTGTCTCCAGAGAGCGCAGAGTCATGCCTTCAACTGGAAAAATAATCTGGCAAAAAATTAGACTTGACAGAAATTATTTTCTATAGTAAAACAATTCGCTAAAAGACCGCATGATGCTACGAGGTAACCACGGTTGTGGGCTAGACCGTGTCCAGCCATACTCCAGGTGGAAGGTTTGGGAAGGGGAGGCCCATCGTGACGAAGAAATGGGGTTTATTTCTTTGTAATTGTCGTCAAACAGGCTTGATCGATCCTGAACGACTCGATTTCCCTACCCCTTTTGTGCAGTGGGCCGATCAGCCAGAACAGGCATTGCAAGAGTTTACGGGGCTCGTTACTCAGGAACAACTCGATCGAGTCCTGATTAGCTGTTGTACCGCTCCTTCTTTTTTCCATACCCACTTTGCCTCTTCCTTTTCTTTGCCGCCCAAGCTTTATTTCCTCAATCTTAATGAACGCTGTTTCTGGATACACAACCCTGTTTCTAAAGATACCTTGACCAAGGCAACTCGCCTTATACGGGCGACTATCCAGGCCGCAGAAGTGCAAAGCAAACTCACCTATAATTTTGTCCAGGTGAGGAATCGTCTGCTCATTATTACTGATATACTGGAGCAGGGGCAACGTTTGGCAGAACAGATCAGCGCGGTAGCCCAGCCAGTCTTCGTTCTCGGTCTAGATACTCCACCGGTGGAGAACCTTTTACCCTGGCCCACCCATCGAGGACATCTCCAGGAAATCAAAGGTCGTTTGGGGGATTTTCGGGTTACGCTTGAGGAAGATACAGGGAGGCGAGACCTCGTCGCGGACCAGGTGGTGGTGCTCTTTCGAGGAACTCCTCCGCTGGTCAAACCACGTACCGGTTGCTATCTCTCCAGCAATCCAACCCTGGCAGATCTCGAGCAGATTGCGGAACGGATTGGTCAGCATATCGGTGAGTTCCTCAAGCCGGTGCATATTGATTACCAGGAAGACCTCTGTGCAGGAGGAGCAGCCAGTCAGGAGGCGTGTGGACGGTGTATTCCTGCTTGCCCTTATACGGCGATCAGTCGCCAGGAGCGGAATCCGCTCCGCATGCATGTCGATCACCTGACCTGTGAGGGATGTGGAGCCTGTGTGTCTGCCTGTCCTACCTCTGCCCTCCAATTTACTGAACCATCCTCTCAGGAACTCTACACCCGACTCGCTGCGCTGCTCGCCCCTCTCACCGAACAGAGAAATGGAGAAGAACGCTTAGTGGTGCTCTTTCATTGCAGCGAAAAAGGGGCGCGGACCCTGGAGATAGCTGACCAGCAATCCTTCTCTTATCCGGCACAGGTGTTGCCCATCGAGATACCCTGTCTGCGCTATATCTCAGAGGCAAATATGCTGGCTGCTTTTCGCCTTGGAGCAGCAGGGGTTGGGTTTTTGGGATGTGAGACCTGTGCGCATGGAGAGCGGGAGCTTTTCTATCAAAACTATGATTTCAGCTGTCTGACGCTCGAAGCGTTTGGATTTGGCGCCGAACGGTTACGCCTTATCACCACAGAGGAAGGAAAGGAAACCGCAGCCCTTACCACCCTTACCCATTTTGCCGAAACAGTGCCAGCAGCGCCTGTCCGGTGGGATGGTCAACCAGCGCTCCGTCACTCCGGAAATCGAGAAGTGATTAATGAGGTGATCAGGACCTTTATCGAGCAAGGGGGATGTGAACCTGGACGCCGGACTTTTCACGCTTCTTACCCCTTTGCTTTTGCCGAAGTGCAAGCTGCCGGCTGTACACTCTGCCGCTCATGTGTGAATGTATGCCCAGTGCATGCCTTCCGTTTTGAGCAACGTACCTTTGCTCTCCAGTATAAGCATCTGGACTGTGTAGCCTGCGGACTCTGCGAAGCGGTTTGTCCGGAACAGGTGATTACGCTGCATCGAGAAATTTATTTTGAGCAGGAAGCGCTGGAGTATCAGACAGTAGTCCAAGACGAAATGATCACATGTAGCAGATGTGGGAAACCATATATCAACAAAAAGGCTTTAGAGATGGTAGAGTCGAAAGTCCTTTCCCTGGAGTCTTTGCTGGATACCTTTACCGGGATACGCCGCACCTTGCTCCGAATGTGTCCAGATTGTCGGGCGGTCACTGCCATGCTTGAGGTGCAAAAGGGATGGGAACCGTAGGGAAATACCCAAAAGATTGGCTACAAAGGTTCAGGTTAGTAATGGATGGTCAGTGGTTTAGTGGCTAGTGACTGTTCTGCGGTGTTTCACTAAGCACTAGTTACTGAGCACTGAACACTGAATAGAGGGGTAAGCAATGCGTGGAGAACGCCAGCATGGAAGAAAGGATGGACGACGAAAGGGAAAAGAATTCATGGATGCTGCTCTCGATGCCTATATCCGGTATCTGGCTCTGCAGAAATGGCGTGAGATCACTGATAGGCAGGAGAGAGAGGGGATTGAAGGTATCCAAGCCGTACAGAGCCTTGGCCATTTCTCAGAACGGGGAGTATATCAAGACATTTGGCAGCGCTGGTGGCAGAATGAAGTGGTACCGAAGATTCCATCTGCCCCTTCGTTGCTTGGATGTATCGAACTGGCAATACGAGGAGCCCTGACTGAAGAGATAGCAGCACGAAAACAGCGAGGGGATGTAGCCGTTGAGGATACGGTGGGATATAAAGCTTTTCTCGACTATGCCTTGGAATCTCTTTTTGCCGAGGAAGCGGGGATAATCGAGGAGATTTGAGTGGAAACGACAGCCTTGAATGAACAGGCGGTGAAAGCCTTTCGTCATACGTATTACAGTCTGTTTGTACGACTCTTATGGCGAGAACCGCCGGCTGAATTTATTACGGCCCTGCAGGAGGAGATGGCAGAGCGAATCGAAGCGGCAACCAGCCTGCATCCACTGATGGGGGAAGGCTGGAAGGTGATTCAGCGCTATTTGGCTGCCCATCCTCCGGAACAGGTTGCCGAAGAATTTACGCGCCTCTTTCTCGGCCCCGATGGTCCGGAAGTCAATCCGTATGAATCCTACTATCTGACCGGACAACTCTTTCGAGGACCCCTGGTAGCTCTCCGCAGCTTTCTAAGACGTCTTGGGTTGGAGAAACAGGAATCGGACTTTGCGGAACCAGAAGATGTGCTGGCCTTTGAACTGGAGGTGATGCGCTGGCTTGTGCATAAACAGATGGCGGCAGAGAATGCCGAAGAAGAGGCATGCTGTTTGCAATTTCAGACAGACTTTCTTCGAGAGCACCTGCTTGTTTGGGCACCGACCTGTGCTCAGGATATCGCACAGGCGCAAAATGCCCGGTTCTATAGAGGGCTCGCCCTGATACTGCAAGGATTTCTGGAGGTAGAGTATCGTCTTTTCCAGGATCGAGGGCTCCATACCCTTCGCTCTCTTCAAGAAGCTCGACAACAGTATGGAGCGATTCAGACCTGGAAGGGACCAACTTTTGCCATAGCAGAGGAAGCTGCTACAGGCTCTTCTACAGACAAAACCGACGTATATTTCTCCGAAAAAGAGGAGGGAGGTGAGAGGCTATGATGATGACCGGGTGTATTAAAACCCTGGACCTCGTGCAAAGGCAGGCTGTGATCACTACTCAGGAAGGGAAGGAGGTCTTAGTCAACTTTCCAGAGGAGGCCAATATCGAAGTAGCTGAGCCAGCAACCATGGGTACCCAAAGGGGTGAACTGACCGATCTCCGGGAGGGATATTGGGTGGAAATAGAGGTGGCAGAACATAATAGTGAGGGGGATTGTTGCTGTACTTCGTTGGTCTGTTTAAGCTGATTTGCCCGGGAGTATTCTCCGAAGCAAGGGAGGAAAAGGTATGCGGCAAGACAAGGAAGGGAAACTGACTGCATCGCGGCGTACATTTTTGTCCGGTCTCTTGGCTAGCGTAGGCGGATTGACTGCTCTCCTGGCCGCTCCTAAGAAAGCGCATGCCAGGAAGAAGCCGACCGTGCCAGCAACGGGACCTGTTCTTTATCGTCGTACTCCAGAAGCAGAGCGTTATTACCGGACACTTTATCTATAACAGGGATTTCCTGCAGATTGAAGAACCAGTAAGGAGTAATAGAGGAGGACGAGGGATGAAACTCATCCGTGTGGATAAAGCTAGTACCCTCAAGATGTCTCCTGGATGGCCTGAGACCTTAAACCCACGAATTGATCGACGGGCGTTTTTGCGTGCGGCTGGTTTTGGTGTGGGGTTTGCTGCTTCCCTGATGGGGCCATCGTTGGTAAAAGAGGTAGAGGCCGCCCAGGAGAAGACGGTAGAGATTCCCCAGTATGAACAGTATAAGACTATCTGTGGGAATTGTGCAGTTGGCTGCGGTTTTATCGGAGAAGTTCAGAATGGGGTATGGGTGAGCCAGGAGCCCTGGTTTGAACACCCGATTAACCTGGGCAGCTTGTGTTCCAAGGGAGCGGCTGCTCGTGAACATGTGATCAGTGAAAAACGGCTCCGCTATCCGATGAAACGCGAAGGTGGGAAGTGGGTACGGATCTCCTGGGATCAGGCGATGAGTGAGATTGTGGCCAAGCTGCAGACCATTCGAGAAAAGTATGGACCAGATGCTCTGATGATTCTGGGCTCGGCACACCATACCAATGAAACCGCCTATGCGATCCGGAAGTTTGCGGCTTTTTGGGGAACGAATAACATCGATCACCAGGCACGTATCTGCCATTCTACTACCGTGGCTGGCCTTGCCAATGTCTGGGGCTATGGGGCGATGACCAATTCGATGAATGATATCCGAAACAGCCGGAGTATCATGATTATTGGCGAGAATGTCTGTACTTCTCACCCAATTGCTATGCAACACATCCTCACCGCCAAAGAGGTCAACCGCGCCCAGGTCATCGTAGTGGATCCTCGCTTTAGCAAGACGGCAGCTTTTGCCAATCAGTATGTGCGTCTCCGTTCTGGGACCGATGTAGCCTTTATCTATGGATTGATCCACATCATTCTCAAGAACGGCTGGGAAGATAAGAAGATGATTAACGAACGCACCTACGGCTTCCAGGCCCTTGTAGATGAGGTGGCCAAGTTTGATCCGGATACCGTAGAAGACATTACCGGTGTGCCTAAGGCGCAATTAGAGCGGGTAGCCAAGACCATGGCGGATAACAGACCCGGTACTGTGATCTGGGCCATGGGTGGAACCCAACATTCGAATGGGACCTCGATTACTCGTTCATACTGTTGTCTGCAACTTGTGCTTGGGAATATGGGAGTACCGGGAGGTGGAACCAATGTTTTCCGTGGCCATGACAACGTGCAGGGTGCTACAGACCTGGGTGTGCTGTCGGATAGCCTCCCCGGCTACTACGGTCTGGGCGCAGGTGGCTGGAAACACTGGGCAAATGTCTGGGGGGTTGATCTGGAATGGCTTAAGTCACGTTTCAAAGACGAAAAGATGATGCAGAAACCAGGGTTCACGGTGGCTCGATGGTATGAAGGGGTGCTGATGGATCCTAAAGATCTCGGCCAGGATGTAAACATCCATGCGGTCATTTATTGGGGACACTCCTCAAACTGTGAATCGCAGATGGATCGAGTCAAGAAGGCTTTGGAAAAAGTGGATCTCCTGGTGGATATTGATCCCTTTGTGACCACCACCAGTGTCCTCCCAGATCGTCCGGATGGTGTCTACATTCTTCCGGCGGCCACTGCATATGAACAATGGGGATCGGTGACTAACTCTAACCGGGATATCCAGTGGCGGAATCGAGTCGTTTCACCGGTATGGGAATCCCGTACTGATCTGACGATTATGCTTGAACTTGCCGAGCGACTCGGCTTTAAGCAGGAATTTACCAAAAATACACGATTTGCCTGGAAGGGTATACCGGCAAGCATGAAAGGGGTAAAGGAAGTCCCAGAAGAGACCATCGCTTCGATCATTGGAGAGTGGAATCTGGGTATGCGCACGATCGGGATGACTGGTCAAACTTACGAACGGATCAAACGGCAGCAGGAATGGGCACACGCTTTTGATGTTAAGACGAAGAAGGCGATTGGTGGACCGGTCGATGGGGAGCAATGGGGACTTCCCTGGCCTTGCTGGACAGAGAAGCATCCTGGATCACATATCCTCTACCGCATCGATATACCAGTGGCCGAAGGTGGCATGGGCTTTCGGGCACGCTGGGGAGCTAAGGCCCCGGATGGTGAGACACTCTTAGCCGCAGAAGGCTCTGCTCCAGTAGGAAGCTCCATCGAAGGAGGCTATGAGCAGATGAAGGACTGGACCACAGATCTCACTGGGAAGGTCTTTGAGGAGGCGTTGGCTAAGGGATTAGCCCCTTATGGGAATGGGCGGGCACGCTTTAATGCCTGGAATATCCCGGAAGATCCGGTACCAAAGCATCGTGAACCGATCCACAGTCCACGGCCTGATCTGGTCGAACAATGGCCAACCTATGAGGATGTGAAGGATCACTATCGGGTACCAACGCTCTACAAGAGTATTCAAAAACCCGATTGGGTGAAGGATTACCCGATTATTCTCAGTAGCGGGAGACAGGTGGAGTTTGAAGGGGGTGGCAACAGCGAGCGTGCCTGCTGGTGGTTGGTAGAACTGCAACCGGAGATGTATGTGGAAATTCATCCCAAGCTGGCCAACGACCATGGGATCAGACATGGGGATTGGGTGTGGATCGAAAGCCCGGAAGATCTGGATGGGAAGCCTAGTCGCATCAAAGTAAAAGCCAAGGTTACTAAACGGGTCAGTCCGGATATGGTCTATCTGCCGTTCCATTGGGGAGGCTTCTTCGAAGGGCAATCGCTCGCCGATAAATATCCTAAAGGGTATGCTCCTTATGGAATGGGGGAATCAGCCAATACGGTGACTAATTATGGTTATGATCGGGTGACGCAGATGCAGGAGACCAAGACAGGTCTGTGCCGGATCAAAAAGGCGTAAAGGGGAGGAGGATAATCCATGGCAAAGACAGAAGTTACCATTCCTTTTAGAGAAGCCGGAGGACCACAGCTCAAGCACGCGCCAGCCCGTCTGAAGTTCTATGTGGATGTGAAACGTTGCATCGAATGTGGTGGGTGCGAGGTGGCGTGTAAAAATGAAAATAATGTGCCACCGGGAATCGCCCGCATCCGAGTGGCCACGGTAAATGAAGGCGAACCAGGAGAGACCAATGTCGCTGTACCCTGTATGCATTGCTCCAAAGCCCCCTGTGTTGCGGTCTGTCCAGTGGATGCTCTGTATCATCGGCCAGATGGGATAGTGCATGTTAACAAAGAGACCTGTATCGGTTGTGGGTATTGTCTCTACGCCTGTCCCTTTGGCGCACCACAATTCCCCGAAGCCTCTCCTTTTGGGGCCCGTGGGGTTATGGATAAATGTACCTACTGCGCCGGTGGTCCGGAAGAACCATTCTCCGAGCGGGAGCGACGGATGTATGGGGCTAATCGCATCGCTGAAGGGAAGCTCCCCATGTGTGCCTCGGTCTGTGCGACCAAAGCCTTGGTGGCTGGTGATGCGGAAGAGGTTGCGAATGTGGTACGCCAGCGGATCGCTGCCCGGGGTTCCGGTGGAGGAGCCTGGGGGTGGGAGACGGCTTATCCAGTACGGTAAAGGTTCGCTATGACTCTCACTGTTCTGTTATGCTGAGCAACAGACGGGAGGGAAAAAGTTCGACGCACCGTAGACCGATCAAATACAGGCCACGGTGCAGAGTCGAGTTTTCTTCTCTCCCGTCGATCCGAACCAGTCTCTGAATGACAAAATCACCCGTTTTATAGGATCTTTTTTATGGAACCCATCGTCCTGTGGCAAACGAAATGGAGTCATGGTCCCTATGTGCCCATGTATCTCTTTTTTGGGGGGCTCACGGCTGGTATTTTTATTATTGCAGTGTTGCTTGATTTTCTGAGCTGGGGATGGAAGAGGGGAGAAATCCTGTCGAAAGTTGGTGCTTACAGTGCAGTGGTTACCTTAGCCCTCGCCGGTTTTTTCCTGACGGTCCATTTGGGAAAACCAGAGCGTGGTCTTGCTTTTCCCCTTTTCTTTACCAATTATAATTCCTGGATGACGCGTGGAGGATGGATTGTAGGGAGTACCAGTCCGCTGATTGTGCTCTATGCGGCACTTCGATATTTTGGGATACGTTCCTGGCTAAGACGTCTGGTAGGCTTAGTGGGGATTCCCGCTGCAGCCCTATTCACTGTCTATACTGGCGTACTTCTGAGTCAGGCGGGTTTTGTTCCGCTCTGGTCCAAGCAATTTTTGCCCCTCCTTTTTCTGAATTCAGGTTTGACCACTGGTCTGGCTGCAACAGGTTTCATATTTCTGCTGGCCTGGCCTTTTCTAAAGGTAGAAGAAATGGACCCCTGGCCGATAGTCCGTTGGGTGAGTCTGATGCTGGTAGTTTTTATTCTTTTGGAATTGTACGAACTCTATGCGTTTATGACCTTTCTCAGAATCTCGGATCAACGTGCTCCCACCGGGCAGTTTATGACTCCGCATGGTGGAGCAATGGCTTATCAGTATGTCACTGGTTTTCCAGCCGACATGGCACTGGAGGAGGTCTGGAAGACTCCCCACAGGTGGGAACGTATCACGCGGTATATTACAGAAAGCGGTCTGGCCCCCTGGTTCTGGTGGGGAGTTATTGGGGTGGGTCTGATCATCCCTCTTGTCCTGACTTTGATCGAATTTTTGGTGCGCCCGCTGGCGCGCTGGATCGCTATGCTCAAGTTTGCGCTTGTTCTGGTTGGTGGTGCCCTTCTTCGTTTTGTTATTGTGTGGGGCGGTAACTTAAAGGCTCCACTTGCTTTTCCCCCTTCCAAATGGCCCATTCCCCTTGGTGGGGGATAATCAAGAAAGGGAAACCTGGTGAGGGATAGACACAAGAGGTGGTTGGATAAGGGCCTTTGGGGCTTTCTCCTCCTCTGCCTGGGATTGCTTCCGGGAGCTTTTGCCCAGGATAGAGAGGGGAGTTTCAAGAATGGGCAAGCCCTCTACCTGGAACGGTGTGTCCTCTGTCATGGTGCCTCAGGAGAAGGATGGGACTGGAGCAAAAAGATGGCCCGTCCACCGGTACCGGTACCAAACCTTGCCGAGGTCGTACCGCAACGTTCAGAGGAGTATCTTCTCCAGGTCATTCGAGAAGGTGGAGCAGCGGTGGGATTAACTTCTTTTATGCCCGCTTTTGGGTTTGATATGAGTGAACAGGATCTGAAAGATGTGGTGGCGTATCTTCGAACGTTTTCCAGTACTGCCAGGTAAACGGACCATACGCCGGTATCAAAGGATCTGGGATGTGGGGCTCATCGTATTTGGGATATGTCTGCTTCTCTTTCCGGCTCTGATACGACATGTAGCCGCTGATAGTAGAGAGACTGGTCTCTTTCCCCATGCGATTGCCGTGGCCGATTTCAATCGGGATGGACACCTGGATATTGCTATTCCAGCATCGGCAGACCGTAAGGTAACCATTATGCTCGGTGATGGCAGAGGAGGCATTTTTGCCAATCATGCCTATCCAGTGGGAAAAGGACCGACGTGGGTAGCCACTGCTGATTTTGATCGAGATGGGTATCTAGATCTGGTGACTTCGAATACCGGCGCAGCGAGTCTCACTCTCTATTTTGGAGATGGACAGGGGAATTTTCAGGACCGGCAGGATATCGGAGAGATTCACGGTCCGGTCTGTGTGGTAACTACTGATCTGAATCAAGATACTTTACCCGATCTGGCGGTTACCCAAGCAGCCAGGTCCGCTGTAGTCATCCTGCTCAATCAGGGGAAAAAGGAGATGAAACTCGCCCAGAGCTATAAAGTGGGCCGTGGGCCTCATATTCTCTCTCAGGCTGATTTAAATGGAGATTCGCTCCCTGATCTGATTGCTGGTAGCCTGGGGAGTCATACACTTTCCGTCTTGCTCAATAAAGGGGGAGGGCTTTTTGAAGAGGCTATCGAGGTGCCAGTGGGGCGTTTCCCTCATTACCGAGCCTTTGGAGATTGGAATGGTGATGGACATACCGATATCGCAAGTGTGGCTGCTGGCGAAGATGCCGTAGATATTCTGTTGGGGGATGGTGCCGGAAGATTTCACAAACAGATGAGTTATACTGTGGGCACAAATCCACATGGCCTCGATGCCGGGGATTTTAATGAAGATGGGCATTTGGATCTCGTGATCAGTAACCGGAGCTCTCGAGATCTGCATATACTCTTAGGTGATGGGGTAGGTGGGTTTTCAAAAGAGTTTCGCCTCCCGACTGGGCAGGATATTATTGCTCTGGCTGTGGGGGATTTTGATGAGGATACGCATATTGATCTGGCCTTAGTCTCCGCTACCTCACATGAAGTAATCCTCTTCACAGGGGATGGTACGGGACATTTCAGACCATTTTCTCAATAGAAGGAAGAGACAGCACCGTGACCAAAGATCAAGTTGTTGTGAGTGGGACGGAAGCTCAGCCTGACCTGGGAAAAGGATGGATTCTCCGGGGGATAATGTCTCTTCTCCTTTCCAGTGTGATTATAAGTATAGTGGCTTTGGGGATAGCATTCCGCTTCCGCTCTGCGTGGGACCTGCTGGGTGTGGGTCGAGGACTCGTGCCTCCGGAATATTATCCGTACTCAGCCTTAGTAGTTATCTTAGGAACGACCTTTGGTCAGTTTGTAGGGTGGGCTGCCGGTAGTGCTCTGCTCGCCTATGTGTGGTATCGAGTCAGGGGTAGAGTTTTCAGCTTCAAAGCGTTACAGGTAGCCATGACTCTCGTCTATTGTGGTCTGGCTTTTGGACCGATTTCCCTGTATCACTCCCTCTTTGGGCAACCACTGGCCGGTATTCCGCGTCCAGCTTTATCCACCTGGCTGGCCCAGCATTATCCCAATGCGTACGATCTGCTGATCACCGGGCATCCCTGGGTCGATTGGTCAGTTCTCCCCATAGCTATAGTGGTGCTTGTTCTCCTCTGGAAGAGTAAAGAGCAGGTCATGCACCGCTGGGCTGTTCAAACATTGCTCTTTTTTCTGATTATGCTGACCTCTTTTGTGGTTGCATTGTCCCTGGCTATTCATTCCACTTTAGTCCATATTCGTATGGGCTAAGACCAATTCGATAACAAAATGTTAAATAAGCTGTGTGGTATTCTGAACGACATGCAGAGTCTATGAAAGAAATTCTTCGCGGAGTGTATCCCCAAGCGGAGCGGGGGTTATCCATTTGACTCCCTGAGCGAAGCAAAGGACTTGAGAATGACATTTTGGATGGAATCTCTGGCGCGTTGTCCGGTATAAGCATCGATAAACGGAAGATATAGAGAGATGTCCACAGGGACACGAAATGAAAACTCTTTTCCGGTGAGGAGGTAGAGTATTATGAAATTATGGCTGAGTGTCTGGAGTATGCTACTCGTTTTGTTGTTACTATGGACTCCTGGAGAGGCTTTAGAACAAAAGGGGACCATTATAGTGGCTCTTGATACATTGGGAGCACAAACCATGGATCCCATCTTGGAAACGAGAGCCCCACATGCCCATTATCAAGCACCGATATTTGATGCCCTGGTTGGCTTTGACTTCGAGAAAGGGGGTATCGGTCCAGGAGTTGCTGAACGGTGGGAGCTTGCAGAAGATGGCCTGAGCTGGACTTTCTTTTTGCGTAAAGGGCTCCGCTGGCACAATGGCGATCCTCTCACTGCCCACGATGTGAAGTTTAGCCTGGAGCGCACCATGTCACCAGAATCGGTAGCTTCCCGGGCGGCTGCTTTACGCAGGAATGTAAAGCGGATTGAAGTGATCGACGATTTGACCGTTCGAGTATATACAAACGGGATACAACCCCATTTTCCGGCGAGTTTGAGTCGAGCGGTCTTCCAGGAAGGCCAACTCATGCCTAAAAAATATATCGAAACGGTCGGCGTAGAAGAATTTCGAAGAAAACCGGTGGGGAGTGGTCCCTGGAAGTTTGTCCGGAGTGTGCCTGGGGATCGGATCGAATATGAAGCGGTCGATTATCCACACTGGCGTGGTACGCCTAAATTCAAAAATCTGGTCATTCTCTTAGTTCCCGAGGAAAGCACCCGGGTAGCCATGGTGAGAACCGGTGAGGCGTCCATTGCTAGCATCAGCCCGGAATCCATCCGAGAAGTCGAGAGCGCCAAGATGAAAGTCGTTGCGGTTCCAGGAACGATGCAGGCGATTTATCAGTTCTATGGACTCTATCGACCGGAATTTCAAAACTCTCCCCTGGCTGATGTCCGAGTACGCGAGGCACTCTCCTTGGCTATCAATAGACAACAGATTATTGATCATGTCATGTATGGATACGCAAGCTGGCCGATGCCCTTTGCTACCTTCCGCTATAGTGTGGATATGGCCATCCCACGCTGGGAAACCTGGGCCAAGGAAGCCTTACGCTATGATCCCGAGAGAGCGAAAAAGCTTCTCCAAGAAGCTGGATATGCGAATGGCTTCGAACTCACCTTTGTTAATACAGCTCTTCCGGGCACCCCGTTCATGTTTCAGATTGGTGAGGCGGTGGCTGATTTCTGGACCAAGCTTGGTGTAAAAGTCAATCTGCAAAATGTGGAGTGGGGATCTTTTAACCCAATGGAACGTGGGGATCAAAAAGGATTGGCTGGTAATGCTTCGATGTATCGTACTGCCGGCCGGCCGATAGCTGCAGCTAGGTACTATGGGGGGTTTCATAGCAAGAGCACACAGCATCTCTTGGGGGATACTGAACATTGTCCAGAAGTTTGTCAAGAATTTGATCGACTACACCTGGCAGTGGTTACCGAAAGAGATAATACCAAAAGAGCAGAAAATACCAATCGAATGATCGAACTGGTTGCTAACACCTGGATAGCGGTACCTATCATCGAAGGAATGGGATACTGGGCTGTGAATCCGAATAAGGTGGGGCAATTTAAACCCATTCCCGGCCGGCATGAGTTTGGGGATGTCTTTGAACGTATGCCTCATCCGGAAGAAAACCCCTGGCCTTAATAGGGCTGTAAAAGCAGGTGGATAAAGGATAGGTATTGAGCGAAGCGAAATATCTCTGGAACGGATAACTCTAGCATCCCCCAAAGGATTCCTCGCTTCGCTCAGAATGACCATTCGGCTCAGAGGGAAGTTTTACGATAGTTTGTCGGGGAAAAAGATGCAAAGGTATATCGCTCAGCGACTCCTACAGGGAATTTTCCTTCTCTTTTTAGTGGCGGCTATCGTCTTCTTTCTGGGACGATTTACTGGTAACCCGGCAGATCTTATGCTACCAGAAGACGCTACACCGGAAGATCGAGCGGAACTCATCAAAACGCTGGGTCTGGATCGTCCCTATTATGAACAGTTCTACATATTCATTTTTAATGCCATACAAGGAGACTTAGGGAAATCGATTCGCTATCGTCAACCGACCATCGAGATCTTTTTTGATCGTCTTCCTAACACGCTTAAGCTCGTCCCCGGCACGATGATACTAGCTCTGTTGATGGCTATTCCACTGGGTATCCTCTCAGCCATACATCGAGGGACTATCATTGATCGGATATCGGGGGCTATTGCGGTTTTTGGGATTGCTACTCCTAACTTCTGGCTTGGTATTCTGTTAATCTATATCTTCAGCGTAAAGCTCGGATGGCTCCCTTCGGCCCGGATGGGTAGCTTTGAACATTATATCCTGCCTACCATTACTCTGGGGACCTTTTTAGTGGCTGGCTTTATGCGGCTTATCCGCTCCAGTATGCTCGAAGTGCTGGACACCGAGTTTGTCAAACTGGCCCGTATCAAAGGACTTTCCGAAACCATCGTCGTGTGGAAACATTGTCTGCGTAATGCTCTCATTCCGGTGCTCACCTTAATCGGCGTCTTTATGGCCGCTTTGGTGACGGGCGCAATTGTAACGGAGACCGTTTTTGCCTGGCCGGGCATCGGACGTCTAACCTTTGAGGCAGTCCTTTTCCGCGATTATCCGCTCTTGCAAGCGGTGGTTATCCTGGATGCGATACTCATACTCCTGATTAATCTGCTGGTAGATATTCTCTATGCATATATTGACCCGCGGATTCGATACTCATGAGATGGGAACACAACAATGGCTATTCTACCAAACGACTCAATTGTAGTGGAGGCATTAGACACAAAAAAGAGAGGAAGCTCTTGGTGGCAGCTTCCCTGGACATCTCTGTTCATTATTGCTACGCTGATCTTTGTGGCGATATTTGCACCTGTGCTCACTCCCCATTCCCCTATTGAGCAATCCCTCCCGGATAAGCTAAAACCCCCGTTTTGGCAAGAAGGAGGAACGACTAAGCATATATTGGGGACCGATGTCTTTGGCCGAGATATCCTGACCCGGTTATTTTACGGAGCGAGGGTTAGCTTGATAGTGGTCGTATTCGCGCTGATACTCGGTGGGGGTGTGGGGCTTATCCTGGGTCTCCTCTCCGGTTATATCGGAGGGAGAGTAGATAATTTATTGATGCGTTTAGTGGATGCGGCCTTGGCTTTTCCCACCATCCTCTTTGCCCTCTTGCTGGCGATTACTCTTGGACAGGGGATACGTACTCTGGTCATTGCCATCACCTTAATCCTCTGGGCCCGCTTCGCTCGGGTGGTGCGTGGGGAGGTTTTATCTGTGAAGACGAGAGATTTTGTGGCATTAGCCAAGGTGCATGGTTGCTCACATTTACGTATTATGCTGGTGCATATTCTTCCAAATATCCTCAATACCTTTATGGTCTTGCTGACCTTGCATGTCGGAGTGGTGATTGTGGCTGAAGCATCGCTGAGCTTTCTCGGAGCGGGGATTCCTCCTCCGACCCCCTCCTGGGGCCTCATGGTCGCTGAAGGACGAGGAAAAATCACCAGCGCATGGTGGATTTCGCTTATTCCGGGTGTGGCAATTACGCTGGTAGTGCTCGCTTTTAATCTTTTTGGGGATTGGCTGAGAGACCGCCTGGATCCAAAACTGAGACAGCTCTGAAATTTATCCTTAGAAGAGATGAATTTGAATGGCTATATTATAAAGAAGAATTTTCGCCTTCGGCTCAGCATGACCATCGATCATAACGGACTTTCCAAAACATCAGGATGAAGCGGAAAGGGGATCTGAATGCAAATCAGACGCGTCGAAGCCAGTGTATTGAAAATACCTGTAGAAATACCGCTCTTGACTAAGAAACATCCGCGAGGACTGGTCTTTGTGGAAATCGAAACCGATCAGGGAATTACTGGCTATGGAATGACCGGTTTCTCGTTACACGAAGCCATTCAAGAGTTCATCAATGTGGAAGCGGCCCCTTTTCTACAGGGAAAAGACCCTTTACTTACGGAGCGGATTTGGGATCAGATGTTTTGGACCTTTAACCAGCGGGCCCTTACTGGCGTGTGGAGTTCAGCCATGAGTGCCCTTGATGTCGCATTGTGGGACATCAAAGGGAAGGCACTCGGACAAGCGGTGTGGCGTCTCCTGGGCGGAGCTCAAAACCCCGTACCCGCCTATATTACCTTTGGATTTCCTGAGTATACCCAGGAACAGCTTGTCGAAGCAGCGAAGATGTGGGTAGCCCAGGGACATAAAAGACTGAAGATGGTAGTAGCTGTCCAGTGTTACCGGAATGGAGGGGTGAAAGGACCAGCCCGGGAAGGACCGGAAGAGGATGCGGCTCGGATCCGTGCAGTACGGGAAGCGGTGGGAGATGAGGTCGAACTCATGATCGATGCAAATTATTTATTTCCCTATCACCATGCCCTCCGTCTGTGCAAGTTATGTGAACCCTACAATATCTTCTGGTTTGAAGAACCCGTATATCAAAACGATGCCCTCTTACTGGCTCAACTCCGTCAGCAGACTACCATTCCCATTGCCGTGGGCCAAAATGAAGGGCATCGTTTCCGGCATCGCGAATTGTTGATTCATCAATCCGTAGACTTCCTGCAGCCAAATGTCCTGAATGGTGGAGGCTACACCGAATGTGCCAAGGTGGCCGGTATGGCACAGGCCTTTAATATCCCTATAGCTAACGGCGGAGCCTGGCCACATCATAATATGCACCTGCAAGCGGGAATGGCTAATGGGACGCGTGTAGAATTTCACTATCTCGCCTGGAAGGTTGGAGAGGCTATCTTTCAAAACACTCCGCAACCGGTCCAGGGATGGGTTACGCTTCCCGAAACACCCGGTCTGGGACTCGAACCGAATTTTGAAGCGATCAAGGAATTTCGGGTAAAGTAAGTTTCTATGGGTGGAAGAAAAGGAGACAAGGGGATCATGGAGATAGGGAGATACAAGAGTAATGAATGAGAAACCTCTCCTCGAAGTACGCGATCTGCATACCTACCTCTTTCCTCGACGTGGAGTAATCAAAGCAGTCGATGGGGTGGGTTTTGAGTTACGTGAGGGAGAAACTCTGGGACTCGTTGGAGAATCAGGATGTGGGAAGTCGATGACTGCGCTTTCTCTCCTCCGATTGATACCCCAGCCTGTGGCGCGTATTGTCAAAGGAGAGATCTGGTTAGAAGGGGAAGAACTCCTCCAAAAGAGCCCACAAGAAATGCGCCGGATTCGTGGGCGAAAGATCTCCATGATCCTCCAGGATCCCCAAACTTCTCTCAATCCGGTGTTTACGGTTGGGAATCAATTGATCGAGGCCATAGCTGCTCATCGAAGAGCCAAATATCGTACCCTCGTCCAGCATGCCATAGAAGCCCTGCGTAAAGTGAAGATCGCCGGGCCGGAGCAGCGTATTCACAATTACCCACATCAGATGAGTGGTGGAATGAAGCAGCGTGTGGTAGGAGCCATTGCGATTTCGTGTGCTCCCAAAATCTTGATTGCCGATGAGCCGACTACAGCCCTCGATGTGACCATTCAGCTCCAGTATTTACAGTTGCTCAAGGAACTGCAAGCCCAAAGTGGGATGGCGATTCTCTTTATCACCCATGACTTCGGAGTGGTGGCCCGTATGTGTGATCGAGTAGCCGTGATGTATGCGGGTCGTATTGTGGAGAATGGTTCGGTGAGAGCAGTATTTAATAACCCTGCTCATCCCTATACTCAGGCCCTGATCGCCTCGGTGCCGAAGATGAACGAACGGGTGGAACGTCTCTATTCTATCGAAGGACAACCACCGGCTCCTTACGATCTTCCATCTGGGTGCCGCTTTGCCCCACGTTGCCCTTATGCCGATACTCGCTGTCAAATGGGATATCCTCCGTCCTTTACCGTCCATCCAGGACATACTGCTGATTGCTGGAGGTTTGAGTCAGCATGACCGGATCTTTACTTCAGGTAGAAAATTTGCGCAAATACTTTCCGGTGACCAGGGGTCTACTCTTTATGAAGACGATTGGGCATGTGAAAGCGGTGGACGACATCAGTTTCTCCATTGCAGAAGGGGAAACTTTGGGTTTGGTAGGCGAGTCTGGCTGTGGAAAAACCACCACTGCAAAACTTATTCTTCATCTTGAGGAACCGACCAGTGGTCGGATCCTCCTGAATGGAAAAGAGATTCATGCACTGGAAGGCCAGGCCATACGTGAATATCGTACTCAGGTTCAGGCAGTATTTCAGGATCCCTGGTCTTCACTCAATCCTCGCATGACCGTGGGGAAGATTATTGGTGAATCTCTGGTTGTCAATAAATGGGGCACTGCGCAAGAACGAGCAAATCGGGTAGAAGAGTTACTGGTGCAGGTTGGGCTCCATCCTGAACAGGCTCATCTCTATCCCCATGAATTTAGTGGAGGACAGCGCCAGCGTATTGCCTTAGCCAGCGCACTGGCCTCGAAACCAAAGCTGATCGTGCTTGACGAACCAGTTTCTGCTCTTGATGTCTCCATTCGGGCTCAGATTATGAATCTGCTCAAAGAGATCCAGCAGCGCTACCAAGTGGCCTATCTGCTCGTCGCTCATAATCTGGCGACTGTACGGTATATGGCACACCAGACTGCGGTCATGTACCTGGGCCAGATTGTAGAATATGCGCCGACGGAAGAATTGTATACTAATTTATTGCATCCCTATACCAAGGCCCTTTTCTCCGCCGCTTTACCCGATCATCCAGACCAGCAGCAAGAAGAAATTGTACTTCCCGGAGAAGTCCCTTCTCCAATCAATCCACCTGCAGGATGTCGTTTTCATACCCGGTGTCCTTTTGTTATGCCGCATTGTTCTCAAGTAGAACCGACCCTCAAAGAGGTGGTTCCCAAACATCTGGTGGCCTGTCATCTATACTGAATCCTCATGATTTGGTGATTTCTTGATCCTCTGCCAGTTTTGAGTGTATCTGAAGCACTGAGCGGATCTTCTTCTGGGAGTGGTGCTGAGAGGTGGTCCCCTCACCTGAGGCCCTGCGGTGCTGGTTCTCCTCCTCCATCCTCATCTGCTGATTATTGTTCATAGCTAGCATATATCATAACTGACCATCATAGCCTGGAGCAAGTGATTTTTGCATATTTTTGTGCTGTTGCTTTTTGTCTATCAATAGATTATAGTACTGTAAAAACTGTTGGCTAATCATAAGTTGGGCTCAATAAAAGAAAACCGATGGTACAAAAGCGAAAACGAATCCCTCCGACAGTGCGAGACGAGGTCCTTCGCGAAGCTGGCTACATGTGCGGGAATCCAGTTTGTAGGCATATCCTGACCCTTGAACTGCACCATATGGTTTGGACGCCCTGAACCATGCTTTCAGTAGAGAAAGCATGGTTCTACTACTTTTCTTGAAAAATAAAGATGCTCAGAAGATGTGGCTTTCGGGTGATGGCGTCCTCTGGTTCGCTGGGTTGATTTCCGCTGGGCTAGTGACATTTGGCGAGCAAGCGTGGATGAACATTCTTTCCATTCCGGGGTCAGCCCCTTCAAGCAGTTATAAACTCAAACTGACACCGAAAGGCGAGGCATTAGTAGATGCATGGCTAGCTGGAGACGAAGCCGCGTATCGTAAGGTGCTCGAGAGCTCAGGTAATCCTGATAGTCGCAATTGACAGAGCCCAACAAAGGGCTGCACAACGGACCGCCGAAAAACTGCGCTTTTCGGTTTCCTCGCGATGCTCGACGGCCGGTGAACCCAAGCGTTAGGCGACATATTCTGCAAATCAACAGGAGGTCCAGAAGATGAAAGCCTATGAACTCCCAGTTAAAGTGACCCCGGAAGGAGAACTTGAACTGCCAGAGACTTTGCGCACCTTACTACCCCGTGATCAGGTCATTCGGCTGATTATTCTGATCCCCGAACCAACTGACTCGAAGGAACAGGACGCTTGGGCTCGCTTGACAGCAGAACAATTCTTGGAAGGATATAGCGAGGTAGATTCTATCTACGATACAATTTGAGCTATGGAAACCTACCGTGCGGGTAAGATTGTGCTGCTCTCCTTTCCCTTTGCCGATACGATGGCAGCGAGGCGGCGTCCTGCCCTTGTGCTTTTGGATACAGGCAATGCGGATATTGTAGTGGCTCGGAATTCTGGGGACACCATACATAATTCTTGTCTTGGGAGAATTCGGTTAATTCCAGAAATACTGTCTGTAATGCGTGCTTTTGAGGGAGGTCTGGTAGAACGTTGTCGCCTACTCAGGATGACACGAGAGAGGGGACCGAGCTTCCCCTGGTCTCATCCAGCCAGACACCAACCAGCCCCAGCCGTTGTCTGGTAAGATCAGTAGACACCCGTGATGCGAGGGTTTGCTGGGTATGGAAGCGCATCGAAGGGTAGAGATAAAGCCTGGAGGCGGCAGAAGGCCAGGAGAAAAAAGGGAGTCTCAGAAATGTGTATGGTGTCCCCAGATTTCGTGTCCCCAGATTTCAGCATGTGTCCTACCTGACCATCAGAGCCTGGGGCAAGAGATTTTTGCAGACCATTGCTGTTGCTTTTTGTCTATCAATAGATTATAGTACCTTCAAAAACTGTTGGCTAATCAGAAGTTAGCGGGCTCAAGCACTATGGATAAAGAACAGTACCTAAGCGACGCGTACCCACCGCAGGAGATTGCCCGAAAGGTTGAGCACCTCGGCGTTGCGAAAGCACACGCCGATACCCTCACATTGCTCGTGCTGGCAGTGCTCGCCGGGGCCTTCATTTCGCTTGGCGCCCTGCTGTTCACGGTGGTGGTTACTGAATCCAGCCTTGGCTTTGGCCCCACTCGCTTGCTTGGTGGCGTGAGTTTCTGCCTCGGGTTGATTCTTGTCGTGGTGGCCGGCGCCGAATTGTTCACTGGGAACAATCTCATCGCGATGGCCTGGGCCAGCCGTCTGATCGGCACCCGAGAGGTCATGCGGAACTGGCTGCTCGCCTACGTTGGTAATGTGGTCGGCTGCCTGGGAACGGTTCTACTTGCCGTGGGGGCCGACATCGCCGGTCTGGGAGATGGCGCCGTAGGTGAGATGGCGGTGCGCATTGCTCATACCAAAGCGGGTCTTCCCCTGGCCGAGGCCTTCACGCGAGGCATCCTGTGCAATGCGCTCGTCTGCCTGGCCGTGTGGCTCGCGATAGGCGCGCGTAGTGTGACCGATAAGATCCTGGCAATCCTCTTCCCAATTACCGCCTTCGTGGCCATCGGCTTCGAGCACTCGATCGCGAACTGGTTCTTTCTGCCTTTCGGGCTCGCTGTGGATGCGCACGACACGGTGTCGCTCGTCGGAGTTGGCAGGAACATTGCCGCGGTGACCGCCGGCAATGTAGTTGGCGGGACCCTGCTAGTGGCCGGCGTGTACTGGGTTGCCTATTTGCGAGGCGAGCGCATGCGGAAGGATCGTTCCTCATGAGTCGTGACTATGGTTAGGGGAATTCTGAATTCTGGGGACACCATACATAATTCTTGTCTTGGGAGAATTCGGTTAATTCCAGGAACACCGCTTGTAATACTTGTTTTTGAGAGAGGTCTGGTAGAACGTTGTCGCCTGCCTGGGATGACACGAGAGAGGGGACCGGACTTCCCCTGGTCTCATCCCGCCAAGTACCAACCAGCCCCAGCCGTTG